>LKMJ01002504.1_pt1 | contig 16901 bp, 15 predicted proteins | sample 643391 | NCBI WGS metagenome assembly LKMJ01 (sample SAMN04112250, study PRJNA286221) | soda lake metagenome | biome: soda lake; feature: Kulunda Steppe; material: water; isolation source: sample PL-Br10 brine of Picturesque Lake | place: Russia: Kulunda steppe | collected 2010-07
GAACCATGTTCGTCGCCGTGTGTCTCCTTGTGGACGTGCCCGCCACTCGTATAGCTGGCGCGCTCGATTTCGTCGATATCCACTCGGTCGCCGACTTCCGCGCGCAGGTTCCCCTCGAACTCGTCGACGGAGTCCGTCGGAACCCAGCCCTCGACAACGAACGACCGTTCGGTCGTCGCAAATCGGAGCGGGGCCTCGAACTTCTGTGCGTCTATCGAGAGTTTCTCTTCGAGCGCAAGCAGGAATGCGGCTGAATCGAGTTTGAATGCCTCGATTTCGCTTTCGAGTTTGCTCAACTCGGCTTCAACCTGCTGCCGTTCCTGTTTGAGGTCCGAGACCACTGAAGCGGGGTCTCCGGATTCTCGGGGGACGTCATACTCGGTGAAGGGGACACCAACCAGCGTGTCTTCAAGCGAACCGTCGTCGAGGTATCCGAACACTGCGACCGTGTCTCCACCGGTGAAGATGTCATAGGCTTCTACCTCGTCGCTCTCTTCAAGTGCCTCCTGGATGGCCTCGGCGTCGCCTTCTCCGACCATGACATCCAGCGAATCATAACCCCACAGGAGGTCAAGGTCCAGCCCAAGGTCAGCAAAGACCGTCATCTGTTCCAGTTTGTCCTCGATATCCCGGAGTCGACCGCGGAGTTCGTCTCTGCGGTCGTCGAGTTCGTTGACCTCGGTTCGGATTTCTTCAAGTCGTTCGTCAGCGTTTGACAGGTCGACGGACGCCGTCGAGCCAGCATCTTCCGGAGTGACACCGAGCGTGCTCTCGATTGCGCGGACTGTCACCAGTTGTCCGGAGGTCTCGTCAGAGCCCTCAAGCGGCGTTCCGGGTTCGAACCCTTCCCAGGACCCGTCGTAATCGGTAATGTGCACGAGATGCATCCCGTGCATCGTCTCGATGACCTCGTCCATGATGGATTTGGAGCCGGTCACCGAGACTTTCGACATCTGCTCAGGTCTGAGCATGCACCGCCTCCTCAAACTCGCTCAGTACGTATTCGAGCACCTCGTCGATGCGCTCTTCGGCCTGGGATTCGAGCTTCTCGCGTTCGGCGTCACCCTTGGCGAGAATTTCCTCTCGTTCGGACTCGATTTCCTCGCGTGCTTCCTCGATACGCTCGGTTGCCAGTTCTTTTGCGTCCTCTCTGGCGTCTTCACGTATCTGTTCGGCCTCCTCGCGAGCGGCCTCGATGCGTTCCTCAGCATCCTGCTCGGCCTCCGCGATGATTTCGTCGGCCTCTTTCTCGGATTCTTTTATTTGTCGTAGTACCTTCTGATCGGGCATCGCTCAATCGTCTGGAAGTAGCCACATAGCCTATTTCATAGTTGCGGAATAGAACTGGCCTGTCGAGTTCTAGTTATTTTGATGCAGTTTTATATGGTCGATTCGGAGCATTCTTTGAGATACAGCCCAAAATAACGGCAATGGGTGTTCTCGAAGACAAAGCGCGCGCTCGGGTGTTTTATAAGTATCTCTCGCGGGTCTACGACCGTATCAACCCGTTTATCTGGAACGAAACGATGCGCGATGAGGCTCTCTCACTGCTTGATATCCAGCCGGACGATATGGTTATCGACGTAGGCTGTGGGACAGGTTTCGCAACCGAGGGGCTTCTCCAGCACGTTGAGACCGTCTATGGCATCGACCAGAGCCCGCATCAACTCCAGCGCGCGTACGAGAAATTCGGCCGCCGTGGCGCTGTCCGGTTTGCACTGGCTGATGCCGAACGGCTCCCCTACGCCGATGACACCTTCGATATCGTCTGGTCGTCCGGTTCAATCGAGTACTGGCCGAACCCAGTCGACACGCTCCGGGAGCTCAAACGTGTCGGAAAGCCCGGTGGAACAGTACTTGTTGTCGGCCCGGATTACCCGAACAACACGCTCTTCCAGAAGGCCGCGGATGCAATTATGCTCTTTTACGACGAAGCGGAAGCCGACCGAATGTTCGCGGCTGCCGGATTCGAGACCTTCGAACATCACATCCAGCAGGCGAGTGCGAACAGCCCAAGAGCCATCACGACTGTCGCGACAATTCCTGAAAGCGAATAACTGCTTCCGTGTTACTGTCACCTCTCATCCGGCGTGAGCGTCTTCTCGAACAGGAGGACATCCTCCGTGCTGACCGTTACTGTTACTGCTGACTCCGGGTGAATCTGTGGCTCGTTCGTTCCCGCGAGAGCAAATGAGCCTGTTTCACCCGCCCGCCAGTTATCGGAGCTCTCGGTATTGAACGGTCCCGTTGGACCGCCTTCGAACCCATCCGCCGCAAAGAACGGAACTGGCGGTTGGTGTTCGAGCGCCGTCCCGTTAACTTCGAGGAAGATTTCTAGCTCGTTCACATCAAGGGGGTCCCCTCGCTCGTGTGTGATAGATATCTCATCACCGGTTACTGTTGCTGAGAGCTGTGTCGTCGGCGGCTCTGCAGCCGGGTCCATCGATAGCACCATCCCAGCTGACGCTGCAAGCGTCACTGTGACCAACAGGAGGATGACGACGCCAATAGCGGGGGTAACCCCACGCGACATACTCACTGCTGGGGTGATGTTCCTACTTCAACTCTCGTGCGCGGTGGTTGGCCGCCAGACCGACTGACTGTCCCTGTCTCAGCTCCGGATAGAACACTCTTTTTCAGCAGTCAAGCAGTTCAAACTGGCGTATACAATCAGGTTTATGTCGGTGGAATCGGGATGCTGATTTCTTCATCGTCTGGGGTCGTCACAGTCACTGTGAACGGTTCGAGCGGCTGAACGGCGAGCAGCTCGCCTCCTTCAGTCGTCCCAAGTTCTGTCTCGGCAAGCCCGATACCCGACCCGGAGCTGATTGTCACCGTCCCCTCGACTGGCTCCCCTGTCTGTTCTTCGATAGCCGTCACAGTAAGGGGGCCGCCCGGCTCAGTTGCTTCCACCGTCACTTCGGTCCCGTTCGTAGTAGTTGAAACGTTTGCAGATACCGGGAACGTTTCGGGGTCAACCTCCTGTAGTTCGTGGAAGACGTTGGTTGTTCCACCGTCGAGATAGGCTATCAACTCACCATACTGGTGGTCAGATTCGACAACATAGGTCGCAGTTGTCCCGTACCCCTGGACGCGGTGAATTGTGGAAATCCAGTGGTAAATTTCCTGTGAGCGTTCGAACGCGTTCCCGATTGCGGCATTATCGTCGTCCGGGGTGTCAAACTGGTTGTCGGCATCGGTATCTCGTTCGTTCCGGAGGGTTGCTTCACGAACTATCTCGTCCCCCTCAACCATCGCTAACACGATACCGTCGGAACTTCCCTGGAGATAGACCAACTCCGACTCGCGCTCGCCAGTCATGACGGCCGTGATTTCATCGCCGACCGGCCGCTGAAGGAATGTTAATTCACCCTCGAAGTTGTCAGGGAGGTTTTCTGTGCGGTCATCCAGCGATAGCCCCGTTGCCTCAGCGTTATCCCGGACAAGTTCCGCAAGCGGCTGTTGATTTTGTGCTGCAACATGCACTCTGTTCAGTTCCCGAAACAGCATTGTCGGCGACAGTTCTCCCTCGCTATATGCTGCGAGCAATTGCCCGTGTCGTGCATCCAGGTTTGCTGTGCGCTGTTCAATTAATACCGCAGTATCCTGTGTGAGCGAACTCTGCTGTGGGAGGAGGTCAAGCGACCGATATTCCGCGTCATACGTCGCGCGTTCGAATTCGCCAGTTTGTTCCTGGACAGATATCGCTGTTGCGCCTGCCACATCTAATCCAGCCTGTTCGTACTGCTGGTTGGTCGGGTTATCCGGGCCTAGCAACCAGTTGGAGTCGATTGTTTCTTCGTCAGTCTCAGCGACTGCGCTATCCGCGGAGGAACCAACTACGGTGTCGGTAACTGTTGTCCCTGCAACGGTTGTCACCAGAACACCAGCGAGAACCACGATGCTGAGTACGGTTACCAGCATGAGGAGAGGGCGGCCACGCTGTGACATATCGCTCTGTTTGTCGGCCTCCGTTAAAAACGTCGCGGGAACGAAGGCTGGTCGTGTACAGTTCAGGTGTATTCGCTCAGTTATTGAGGTCCGGCGAGATAGTTTATTAAGGCCGCTAACGTTTCATGGAAAGTGTTTTGCCCGACGGGGGCAACAGTCCCGAATATGTCTTCGTGGTCCCAAGCCCTCCTTGCCGTGATTGCGGCAGCCCTCTTTTTCGCCTTCGTTTTTAGCGCTGGCGCCGCGACTCCCGCCCTCGCGGACGATGTCTCCGGGAGCGAGACCAGCGAACACACAGCAGTTGACAGGGCGGCACCTGCTGATAGGGTCCTCTTAGCACCGATTGACGATGACCCGCTCGATTCGAATACTTCAATTACGATACAGCTAGATGCGGATGGCGATGCGTACTGGCAGATAAACGCTTCTTACCAGTTGACCAGCGAATCTGAACGAGACGGGTTTGAGCAGGTTGCGTCAAGCTTCGAAGCCGACGATGACCAGGACCTTGGTCTCGCTGCGTATGAGATTGCGGCGGAGCGAGTCGATGACGAGCTTGATAGAACAGTTGCCATCGACAACGTTGAGCAATCCGCCACTGTACAGGAACACAACGCGAGTACGAACGCGACCGGTATCCTGAGCGTCGAATTCAGGTGGACCGGGTTCGCCAGAACTGACGGTACCGAGTTGCATATCGATGACGTACTCGTTGCCGGCGGCGACCGCTGGTTCCCCGGGCTTGCAGCGGACCAGCGACTCGTCATCGATGTCCCCGATGATTATGGCGTCAGAAGCGCTTCGGTTTCACCCGAAAACGGTGCCCTTACGTGGGATGGTCCGGCTGATTTTACGGACGGTGAACTTGAGTCAACGTTCGTAGGTGATACAAACGGCAATGGGGATGCCACTCCGCCGACTGAAAGTGAAACCAGCTTGATTCCGTGGCTCCTGATAGTCGTCGCTATTGCCGTTGCGGTCGGGTTTGCCTATCTCGCTCGTGACAACCTGCGCGCGCTCATCCAGGGAGATGACGGTTCGGTTTCAGGACCTATCGCTGGCGGGGATGAAGCTGATGAAACAGAACCATCCAGCACGCCCGCTGTGGAAATACCCGAGGAACCGGAAGAAGAGACGGATGAGGTCGTTAACGAGGAGTTACTGAGCGACGAAGAGCGGGTCGAATATCTGCTCGAACAGAACGGAGGGCGGATGAAACAGGCTGATATCGTCAAAGAAACCGACTGGTCGAACGCCAAAGTCTCTCAACTCCTGTCTGGCATGCACGAGGAGGGGCAGATTGATAAACTTCGAATCGGTCGTGAGAATCTCATTTCGTTCCCCGAAGAATCGCTCACCGCTGATGATGAGAAGTAATCCCCGTTAGCCAGTGAGTTCTCTGTGCAGCAACAGGCCATCTCCGCTAGCAAAATACTCGGGTAACGTTTCGACCACCTCGAAGCCCACGGCCTCGTAGAACCGTCGTGCATCCGTATCCGTTTTTGCAACCGTCAACGAGAGTCGCTCGGATTCCGTGACGGAATTACACGCCTCTTCCACCAGCGCAGTTCCGTGCCCCGCACGCTGGTATTCGGGATGAACGGCAAGCTCCGGGATATGCACGGTACCAGTGTCGGTATCCGGGATGAAAATCAGATACCCAATCAGTTCGGAGCCCGTTTCGGTCTGCTGTTCTCTGACGACGGAGGGCACTGCACCGCTGGTTGCGGCTTCCAGCAGCGACGGGGCAGGTTCATCGAGGGCCGCACGCTGTATCCGGCGGAGGGCGGGATAGTCTGTCGCACGTGCAGGACGGTTCACTGGCATACCTTTTCAGAGGGGTTGGACTGGCATGCCAACAACAGTTGCGATGGCAGCACCAGCGAGTGCAGCAGTGAGGGTTGCGAGGAAATTCACACCCTGGTTGCCGACGAGACGTCCTTCGATGGTTGCACCGAGGATACTGTCGACAGTCATCCCAACGAATCCGGCGGTCAGGATTATCAGTGCACCCTGTGTTCCAAGCTCGCTTATCGAGAGCAACCCAATCAGCGCGATGATACTTGCCCCGACAAGGCCAGCGACTGTTCCCTGCCAGGTGATTGCCCCATCGGTACCGGGTTCCACCCTTCGAAGGGTTGTAATGAGGCGTGGATTATCGTAGAGGCCGCCAATCTCGCTTGAGAGGGTGTCCGCAAGCGCTGCAGCGACCGCACCGGCAAAGGCAAAGAACACGACAGATTCCGAAATCCCGAGTTCTCCGCTTGCCGGTGCGATGAGGACTGCAATGAGCGCAGCCAGCGAGTTTGCAAGCACGTTTCCTGAGCCGCGTGCGCCTTCGTTTTGCTCTGCGATGCCGCGCTTGATTTTTTCGTCGTACCGGAACTTCGAGGAGAGGCCGCCGATACCAAAAAAGGCGATGAGCATCACGAACCAGCCGTAATCACCGAAGACGATCGTCAACAACCCCAACAATACGCCTGTCAGCATGCCTGCGAGTGAGGCTGTTCTCAGTGCATAGGAGAGATAGCCGAGGACGAATGTGATGGCGAGGGCAACGGCAATTCGCGTCGTCGAGATGGTGACGGGAAGACTGGCAAACAGCCACAACAACAGCGAGACGGTCACCATCACGAGCGCATCATCCCGTTTGAACAGCACCTCCCGGAGCAGGGCGGCAATCAACGCACCACTCACCGCCAGAAACGCACCCATCTGCCAGTCGATGGCTGGGCCAGCCAACTCAGCAGTGAGGAGTTGGCCACCAACGGCTGCGATTGCCCCGCCAAGGACAAAGCCTGCCGTTGCGAGTACGCGCTCACCAGCAATGTAGCGGACAATCTGTCCGGTTAGATTTCCGAACCCAACGAGGAGTATTGTCCCGACGTAGACGTGGGCTGGCATCCCAAAGCCCACTGCGATAATGGCGATTCCCGCACCGGCGAGGGCGAACCCAGCAAGGCCGTAGAGTTTCCCATCACGGCGGTCACCTGGTCGGGCAAACAGCGTAAACCACATGCTCGATTTGTTGATTGTCAGGGCGAACCCAGCAACGACCAGAAATGGGCCAACAGCGGCGACTGTTGCCAGTGCTGGCTCGTCGATACCCTCGGCCAGCGGAACGGTAAGCGCGAGCGACCCGACGAGCGCGAACGCGGCCGCACGCCGGATTGGGGAAGTCACGATGGGCGATATTCCCGAAGTATACTTACGCTTTCCGAAAGCTCGCTTCCATGGCTTACATGAGGCAGTTCCACTCTCTTCTGGCACGTGGATTTCGGATGGGAACGAAAGCTGTTAAGCTATCACAGCCAGATGACACGAATGTGGGCCTGTATGACCGATATCTGTCGTTTCGCCTCCGGAGAGCCTCGCTAGAGTTACCGGAGACTGTCGCACTCGTGCTTACCGAGCGTGACCTGCTCGAACCGGGTGCGTACGAGACACTTGATTCGGTCATTCGGTGGGCGTTCGAGTTCGAAGCCGAACGGCTTGTCATCTACGTGAGCGTTCTGGATACCGGCGTGGTTGAGACGCTTGAATCCCAGTTAGCAGGGCTCGATACACCCTACCCGGTTGCTGTTCGCTCCCCGGATGACGAGACGAAAGCGGATGCACCGGTGCAGGTGAGCATCGGACTCGGGGGAAAACACGAGTTTGCAACCGCGGTTCGGAGCGTTGCCGAGGCGGTTGAAGAAGGTAAACTCGACCCTGATTCGATTACTGAGGCGGATATCGAGGACCGACTTGTCTTCCAGACTGCTCCGGACCTCGTCATCAAAACCGGCGAGGAACGACTCTCGGATTTTATGATCTGGCAATCGGTTTACTCCGAACTCTACTTTACCGACGTCAACTGGCAGAATTTCAGGCGGCGCGATTATCTCCGAGCGCTTCGGGATTACCAGAACAGACAGCGACGATTTGGGGAGTGACGCGCAGTTACCTCTCTATTTGATCGATATCTTCTCCGGACCCAACCCGACAGAATTAGGCAAGTTCGTTGCAACATCGCTAGTATGTCTCGGGCACTCATTATCGGCGGAACACGGTTTATTGGCCGCCATCTTGTTGAGGAGCTACTGGATGCACAGTACGATGTGACGCTGTTGAACCGTGGTCGCCACGAGAACCCGTTTGCCGACAACGAACGGGTCTCACACATCACGGGGGACCGAACAAGTGGGGCGACCCTCGCCAACGCGGCGGAGGAAGTCGACCCCGACATCGTCGTCGACTGTGTCGCGTACTACCCAGGGGAAGTCAGGATGGCGACGAAGGCATTCAGCGGTGTCGGTGCGTACGTCTTTATTTCGAGTGGCTCTTCGTACGGGCCGAACCACATTCCAAAACGGGAAGACGAAACGCCACTCGAACTCTGTACGGAGGAACAGGCGGTCGATGACAGTTCGGACACGTACGGCGCACGGAAGGCAGAGGGTGACAGAGCTATTTTCGAGGCGGCCGAAAAAGGCGTGAATGCGATGGCGATTCGACCGACTATCGTCTACGGGCCGCACGATTACACGGGTCGCTTCCATTACTGGGTTCGACAGGTGAAAAATCACGATACCGTGGTCGTTCCCGGCGATGGGACCAACATCCACCATATCGTCTCCGTCCAGAACGTCGTTCGCGGCATCCGAACCATCGCCGAAAACGGGGACGCGGGTGAGATATACAACGTGGGTGACCGGCGTGTACTCACGCTTGGCGACCTCGTTGAAACGGTCGCAGACGTACTCGATTCCGATGTCAACATCGTCACTGCAAGCGAGCGCGAGTTGGCCAGCGAGGGTATCGAGATTACCGATTTCCCGCTGTACAACCCGAACCCACATATCCTCTCGACGGAGAAACTCCGGTCCATCGGCTGGGAGCCGTTCGGTCACCGCGAGGCGTTTGCAGAGGCTGTTGCGTGGGATGCACAGTCGGCTGAGAAACCCGGGCCTGACAGGGATGCAGTCGAGCGTGTGTTAGAGTCACTCTCAACCTGAGGCTGGTATCGCGCGGTTTTTACCCATCCACACGTTAGAACGGTTCGAATGCTGTCGAAAGGCTGTGAGCAGTGTGCCAAAGGTGGCAAGATGGTGCTGTTCGTCTACGGCTACTGTGACCAGCGGGACTGTTTTTACTGTCCGCTCGGTGAAAACCGAAAAAACGTCACCGAAGTCTACGCGAACGAGCGACAGGTCGAATCTGACGAGGATATCATCGAGGAAGCCCACCGCATGGATGCCCTTGGTACGTCGATAACCGGCGGCGAGCCACAGGAAGTGCTCAACCGAACCTGTCGGTACATTTCGATGCTGAAAGACGAGTTCGGCGAGGACCACCATACACATCTCTACACTGGAATTACGGGCGGGCGCGAGAACATGCGCGCGCTCGCAGAGGCTGGCCTCGACGAGATTCGGTTTCACCCGCCGTTCGAGCAGTGGGGTGACCTCCACGGAACGGAGTGGGAGGATATCCTCTATATCGCCCGTGAGGAAGGACTCACCCCGGCGTTCGAGATTCCTGGTATCCGGGCGGAAACTGAGTTTCTCGACTTTCTCGACGAGGGGGCCGCCGAGTTCTGTAATATCAACGAGTTTGAGATGAGCCAGGGGAATTTCCGGCGGATGCAACAGGAAGGGTACGAACTCAAAGACGGGCACATGAGTGCCGTCGAGGGAAGCCACGATATTCTCGAAACCATGGGCGACCACCCGAAGGTGTATTTCTGTACATCAGTGTTTAAAGACTCCGCACAACACCGGAATCGACTCAAACGGACCGCCTACAATATCCGCCGGCCGTTTGACGAAGTCACGGATGACGGGACGCTCGTCTACGGAAAGACGTGGGCTGAACCCGAACGATTCGAACAGCTTGGTGTGCCGGAGGAGTTTTATATCGAAAAGTCGGACCACGTCGAACTTGCGTGGTGGCTGCTGGAGGAGATGCTCGAAGAAGGTGACCTTGACCGCGGTGAGATTGTCGAGCAATATCCGACAGTTGAGGGAACCGTCGTCGAACGGACACCGCTTGCCTGAAACCGCTGTTTCAGTAGTTCACACCCGAACAGATGTACCTTTCACACCCAGTTCGCCGGATGCGGGAAAACCCACAGGACGGCGAAAGAGTCACGCTCGTTGTTGAGATTTCCGATGCTCGGGAGCCACAGGTTTCGGCTGTCGGCGATGCTATCGAGGCCATTGGTGGGTCCGTCGAGAAGGAATTACCCTATGGCTCGTTGCAGGTTACGCTCCAGCAAGCGGCCATCGAGAAACTGTGCACTGTTGAGGGGATTAGCGCACTCAAAACGGCGAATACAATTGGATACACGGGCGACGCTGGCGAGGATGCTTGAGCCGTATTGGGTACGGTTGGCTTTCACTGGTATCCCGTTGCCATGCAAATACCAGATTTTTTGCGGGCAGGACCGCTAGCAGACGGTAATGGACCTGAAAAAGGTCGGGGCAACGCTCGTCGTTGCGGCCGTCTTTGGAACGCTCGCGTTGCGGCCGTTACTGGCAAACCCGGCCATTACGGGTGCGCTTGAGACCGGGACAGCTGACTGGCGAGTGTTGCTAGTTGCACCGCTGGTGCTGGTTTCGCTGGTGATTGTCGTCCTCAGAATCAAGGCATCCAACACCGAGACGAATTGGGAGCCACCACGGGAAAACGAGATACAGCATAACTCGTGGGCTGACGAGCAGACCCAAGAGGGGAACGAGAGTGACAGAACCGAACCGGAGCCAAGCGTCAGCATCCTGTCCGGGCAGGGTGGGTCCCGAAACCGGGATTTCGAGATAGAGGAGCGGCCACCGGATGCGGAGTTGAGTCACCATCTCGAACATCTGCAACAGGAACTGGCCGATGACCGGGAGCTTGCCACGGAGCTCCGAACGCTTGAAGAGGTTGTCGACGAAGTTGAAGGTGACAGACAGATACCACGACGGTGTCCCCACGATAATTGCGATGCTCGCTGGAGCGAGCGAAGCGTTTTTGGGCGGAATACCAACCAGTACGAGTTACTGGACGAACAGACCGTCGTCTGTCTGGAATGTGAACGGACCTGCGGCCTGCCGGAGCCCGTCTCCTCAGATACGCCATCTGAAACCGATGGATACTTACACGGCGAGGAGGCCGGCTTTCGGGGTGAGGCTGGGGAAACAATCGAACGCAGTTCAGAAGAGCGGATTGACCACCGTTCAGAAGAGCCACCCGAAAACAGTTCAGAGAACTCGTCCGAAACCCGTTCGTGACCAGAACAGGGATTATTCTTCGAGAATCTCGTCTTCGTCACGTTCGCTTGGGTCGGAGTCAGCGCGTTTGCGGACATCCACTCGATAATGTTCGAGAATATCCCGCCCAAGAAGGAGTGGGAACTGCATATGCGAGCGGTCTTCGACGCTCGCTGTGACGGTATGTTGGTTTCCGCCGATACCGATAACCAGGTCGACCACCGGTCGGGCTTTCCCGCCTTTAACGCTCCCTGATTTCACTCGGGTCATGCTTTTGATTGGGCCGGCCCCAATCTCGGCAGCCAGTTTCGTATCGATGCTGGTCCGGGTTGCACCGGTATCGGATTTTGCCATAACCTGTGTCGAGCCTGCCGTTCCGGCGACCATTACCTCCTCGATATAGCCGATAACGGGCGCTTCCTCCGGCATTGGTGAGGGGGTTGGCGCGCACGCGGGACGGGAGTCATCGAGTGTCTGTGAAATGCGTTTAACAGCCTCTTCATCGACTGTTCCGCCGGCTTCCTCGATAGCGAGTTTGGCGATATACGGGGCTGGTGAGACACCAGTCGCCTCAAACAACCCTTTGAATCCTGCGGTTGGGTTGACCTCCAGCACGTACCAGCCGTCGTATCCTTCGATGAGGTCGACACCGGCGTAATCCAGTCCCATGACCTCCGCAGCATAGAGGGCAGTTTCGGCTGCTTCTTCGGGCATCGAATCGCTTGCATCCTCAACGGCACCGCCGAGCGCAACGTTGGTCCGCCAATCGCCCTCGGGAGCGTATCGGTACATCGCGCCGACGCTTTCCTCGCCGACGACGTACACACGGAGGTCCCGATGTTCCTGGTCGTCCCGGTCGATGAGTTCCTGGAGGAACGCCTGTCGGTTTCCGACTTTCGGGTTGACGTACTCGGTCAGGTCGACCTTCCAGGTTCCGCCACCGTGCGTCCCGATTGCAGTTTTATAGACGCCGACGTCGCCAAATCGCTCTCGCCCTTCGTTGAGTCGGTCGTTCGAGAGCGCGAGCAGTGCGTCCGGAACCCGAATGTTCCAGTCCGCGAGCGTCGCGGCTGCGGCGAACTTGTGAATCGAAGCCAGGACGGCATCCGGCTCGTTGAGCATCGGGCGAATACGGCTGAACGTGGTCGCCAGGCCCAGATGCTCTGCTGGGGCTTCGGTATTCGACAGTAACAATCGATTTGCAATCACGTCGACATCCGGTTCGACGTCGACCTGGCCGTCTTCAACGCTGATTGCGGCGGTTTCTTCGCGTAGCCACACTGGTTCGTGGCCGAGGTCGGCTATCGCGTTCAAAATTGCTTTCGTTTCCTTGCTGTTGTGGAGAGACAGAACACCCACACGTACCGTCTCATCGGTCATATCTCTAGTAGCAACCGGTCGTGGCTTAGATGTGCCGATGGCGTAACTGCAAGTCGAATGAAATGAGCGGCGTGTGTCGGAACGTGATATATATACCCCGTGATGGCCAGCTATTGGTATGATGCGGCTTAGCGTAGCTACCGATGTTGGTCCACCCCCGAACCTGCGTTCGCAACTGATGACAGGTGAGCGTCGATGAGTAAAGAAGAGACTTTCACGTACAGTGGCGGTGCGGTCGCGCCCGGAGAGCGGCAGAACCTCCGGTATAGCATCAGCGAAACCTATCTCGGTGACCCCGTTCGACTTCCCGTTACTATTATCAACGGTGAACAGGAGGGACCGAACGTGTTTTTGACAGCGGCATCCCACGGCGACGAGTTGAACGGGATCGAGGTCGTCCGGGAAGTTGCCCACGAATGGGACCTTTCGGACCTTGCCGGGACGCTCGTCTGCCTTCCCGTGCTCAACGTTCCTGGCTTTCTCGCCCAGGAGCGGTATCTCCCTGTCTATGACCGTGACCTGAACCGGTCGTTCCCCGGTAAGGAGGGTTCAACGAGTTCGAAGCGCATGGCACACAAAATCTACACGAACTTCATTGCACCCTGTGATTACGGTCTTGATTTTCATACCTCAACGCGCGGGCGGACGAACATGATTCATGTCCGGGCCGATATGGCTGATTTTGCCACGGCACGGTTGGCAAACGCCTTCGGGACAAACGTCATCATCGACAGCGAGGGGCCGGATGGGACGCTTCGCGGTGAAGCGACCCGTGCGGATATCCCGACGATTACCATCGAGATGGGTGAGGCCCACCGATTTCAGCGCGAACTTATCGATGAAGCGCTCGCCGGTGTCGAGAGCGTTTTCGTGGAGTATGAAATGCTTTCACAGCCGACCGTTCGCTGGCCGGGCTGGCGGACCGTCATTGCAGGGTCGAGCGAAAAAACGTGGATTCGGGCGGATGTCGGCGGTATCGTCGATATGCACCACAAGGAGGGAGAACTCGTCCGCGAGGGCGAGGATATCTGTACAATCACGAACCCATTCAAGACGGAAAACGTCGTCGTGGAAGCACCCTTTACCGGGCTTCTGGTTGGGATGCTCGAAAACCCCGTCGTCTATCCGGGTAACCCGCTCTGTCATCTGGTCGAACTGGAGACACAGATACAACAGATTATCGAGAGTCAGTCGTACTGAACAGCTGTCTTTTCTACAATGGAATGAGCGCGAGCAGTCCCAGGAGAGCGGGTTCGATGCCTTCTGACGCGCCGACGTAGGTGAGCAGAATGACCATCGAGTTGTGGAACCCATGCAGGAGGGAGACGACCACGATGTTTTTGGTATACTCATAGACGGCACCCAGGACGAGGGCCGTCACAAACAACACAAACAGCGTCACGGCAACCTGTGCAGGTGCGCCGACGTAGGTGATGACGTGCACGAGCGTGAAAATGAGCGTCGCGACGAGGATTGCTGGCCCGGCGGAAAACCGCTCACGAAGCCGTGCCTGAATGACGCCACGGAAGAGGAGTTCCTCGGCAGGACCGACAATCACGAACATAAAGAGCATCAACAGTGGGACGATGGCAGGGTCATCAACGACCATATCCGAGATTGGGTCATCCGCTGGCTCCGGTGAGTCGGTCCCAATCAGGTCCGGAAGGAACTCCATGAGAAATAGCCCGACGATAATCGACAGGATAAGAATGAGTATCCAGGCACCCAGAATGATACCGTACTCTTTCAGCGTCGGGAAGCGAACACCGAGATACGATTTAATCTGGTCCCACGAGAATCCGCGACGTCGGAGATACCAGAGCGCAAGCCCTGCAAATCCAACTAACTGTCCGATGGCCGTTCCAATCAGCGCGAGGCCAATCGGGTCCTGTTGTTCTTCGATAAACACCGAGAAATCCTCGCTTGCCTGTTCTTCGTCAGCTATCTCAACTGCTGCATCGAAGGTTACCAGCACCTCATCGCCTGACTCACTGATAACGGCGTCCACGACCTGCCCGTCTTCAACAGCAGAATCCGGGCGTTCCTCGGTGTCTCCTGCCCGGTAAAACCGGTCGGGGTCATCGACTGTATTGAGGCTGAACGAGGCGATGGGGTCGCCATCATCCGCACGTATCAGGCTCTCCTCTGCGTCGCTGTACTCAAGCGTTATTTCTTCATCGTCCGGTAACTCTTCTTCCAATGACAGCGCTATCGTCTCATCGTCATCCGTTGTCGTGACCTCTTCAACAGTGACTGGGGTGGCATCCGGCGAGGCGAAGCCCAGAGAGAGGCCCGCAAACAGGACTGCAAAGGAGAGCACGCTGAGGATGACAATACCGAGAATGGCGAGGCCGGAGGCAACGCCGATGATTCGGGGGGTACTTTCATCAGGATTTCTTGCTCTGTCGGGGAGTGCCTTTGCCCACCAGGAGTCCGTCGACTGCGTTTCGCTTTCCACTGGATCTTCGTGTCCTTTCGGTGGCTCGCCAGCCCAGCCGCCGAGTTCGTCCCAGGATTCACCCGGCCAGTCGTCGTCGCGGTGGGGGACGCTCTCTTGGTCCGTCTGTGTTCTGTCAGTCGATTCGTGTCGATCTTCGCTTCCTGCTGTGTCCTCGGTATAGTGACTGTCAGGACGGCGGTCATGGGTCTCTCCCGTGGAAGCTTTGCGGTTTGGCTCCCCACAGTGCCGACAGAAATTGGCTGTGCGTTTGATACGCTCGCCACAGGACGGACAGAACATCTCGTCTCCGGGACCACTCATTGTCCTCCCGTTGGTGTTAGTGAAAAAAGAGTGTTTGTTTCTTGCGTGACTGTGGTTCGTTTGTCATTGACGATGGTCGTCTGGATGTCAGGATGCGTAATACGGGCTTCTCATCTTGCTCGTCGTCACCTACTGCGGAAAACTGGATTTGGGCAGAAGACAGGACTGGGTTGAACCCAGTGGAACCGAACATCGTAACACCAAAGCAGTCCTCCTCAGTAGCAGTTCCCATGCCAACATACCCTGAGACCGACCGCGAAGTGGTCACAGAGACCCTCCATGGCGAGATGTTCGAGGACCCCTATCGCTGGCTCGAAGGGGACGACGAACGTGTTGAGGAATGGGAGCACATACAAAACGAATTTACTGACAGCATTATCCAGACTGACCGCCGTGAGGCACTCCAACCAATCTTTGAGGAGCTTGGTTGGCGCGAGAACTACTTCCTACCGACTGTTCGGGGTGGCCGGTACTTTCAGCGAATCGAGGCCGCCGACGCAGAGCAGCCCCGGCTGACCGTCCGCGACAATCTGGATGACAGGCCCCGAACCCTTGTCGACCCAACGACATTCGACGAAACGACCTCCCTGCAGTGGTTCGAACCGAACTGGGAGGGCTCACTCGTCGTGTATGGCCTGAACGACGCTGGCACTGAGCAGTACGACCTCCACGTACTCGATACCGACACCAGCGAGGTTGTCGAACGAATCACCGACGTGGGTCGGTGCAACGGGGCTGCCTGGGATAACGATGGCTTCTATTACAGCGCGACCGGCGCAGCCGACGACGGTGGCCAACTCGACAAGGAACTCCGCTATCACGAAGTTGACGGTGAGGACTGCCTTGTCACCGACAACTTTGACCCTGAACGATGGCCAATGGTCCAGGTCGACCCCGACTCAGGGCTTGTCCTCGTCACGAGTAGCGAACTCGGCACCGACAGCGACCTATTTGTGGTCATCGATGGCAACCTCGAACCTGTCCTCACCAACCTTGATGCACCGCTTTCTCCCGTTGTGAACGGTGGTCGCGTGTACGTTCAGACGACATTCGATGCGCCGCGTGGACAGGTGTTTGGCATCGATGCTGCTGATGTCGACGATGCTGATGGCCTGGGAGACTTTGAAACGGTAATCCCTGAGGGCGAGGATGTTATTCAGCAGATCGCTCCCGTCGACAACGGCCTTGCAATCCACCGGATTCGGGACGCAAGTTCGGTTGTTTCGCTTCACGAGAGCGACGGCACCGAGCGCTACGAACTCACCCTCCCGGCGCTTTCAGGAATTCCGCGACAGGGACTGAGTGGGAGCCGCGAGTCGCCGGAGTTGTTCCTGTTTCTCCAGGGCCTAGACAGGCCACAGAGTATCGTTCACGTCGACACCAACCCGGGGAGTGGGCCTGACGACTGGGTAGTGCTCCAGTCTCCGGAGCTGCCCACCGAGCTCGACCCGCAAGCGGAACTTGACCTCACAGTTGAGCGCCACTGGGTCGAATCGACCGACGGAGCGAGCGTCCCTGTCTTTATTGTTCACCGAGCGGACCTCGACCCCGACGGCAACGCACCGACGATTCTCTAC
>LKMJ01002505.1_pt1 | contig 16897 bp, 12 predicted proteins | sample 643391 | NCBI WGS metagenome assembly LKMJ01 (sample SAMN04112250, study PRJNA286221) | soda lake metagenome | biome: soda lake; feature: Kulunda Steppe; material: water; isolation source: sample PL-Br10 brine of Picturesque Lake | place: Russia: Kulunda steppe | collected 2010-07
AACGGTCTGGAAGCGCGATACGATACTCACTTTGCTCTGACCCATCTCCGGCTGGCTCCAGCGCTCTTCGATCTCGCTGGCGGCGCTCTCGAACTTCGACGCTCGCGATCGCAGATCGGCGAGCACTTCGTCGGGGTCGTGGGCACGGGCGTGGAGGCTGTCCTGTTCGTAGGTCTCGATGAACCCTTTCGACTCCAGATCACGGAGGACGTCGTAGATCCGTGGGTCCGGAACCTGACTCAGATCCGCGAGGTCCGTTGCGGACGCTGAGCCGAGCTCAAGTAGCGTCACGTACGCCTCGGCCTGATACGGCGAGAGTCCGGCGTCCTGCAGGACAGTCGTCAACTCGTCTTGCTCCATTGTCAGTACCTGTTGGTCGTGGGGGTATCCGTTACTTTCGGTTGTCCGTTCAGTACTGGTTGCCCATCTATACCGTGGGACTGCCGTGGTTCATCCCTCGTTGCGCTCGTCATACACATAGGTACAACATCAGTGATAAAAGAGTAGGGACTGCGGCAGATCCGTCCTCCGTTGTGTCCCTCAGCGTCCGATGTCGGGAGGTGCCTCCCGTCCAACGTGGATTTCGTGGGCCTCGATGTCCTCGAAGGCGGCGACCAGTCCACCGATAGCCAGCCGTTTGTCGCCCGTATCGATGGTGAGTCCCGCCACCTGCTCCGACGGGTCGAATTCGACATCAGTAATTTTGCCGCTCACACTGCGTTTGCGTCCCGTTTCGACGTCTCGGCCTTCGATCGTTGCATAGAACTCCCCGCCGTCGTTGTAGAGATCCTTGACACATCGGCGAATCGAAGCGTAGCGTCGGGGAAACGACCGGCCGGTCCCGTTTTCCGCGAGCGTTCTCGAAGCGGTCGTCCACAGCACGGTTCCGAAAAAGCCGGACACGAGAAAGCCGAGCGCGGAGCGGTTGAAGATCACGCCGTAGCGGTCCCGGTCGTTGTTTCGGATGGCGTCCTGTGTGGCGTAGACCGAGTACTCCCAGTCGGCAACGGCAATGATCGGCGTAGTGATGCCGCTTCTGGCCCGTACGGTGGTCGCAACGTCGAGATACTCGTAGCGCTCCGGATCGGGCACCTCCGCTGCGGGAGTAAGCAGTAAATCGATAGTGACTCCGTTTGCACACTGTCTCCTCAGCTGGTCCTCGAACCGGTCCAGAAGTTCGGGGGTCAGCGATAACGCCAGTTCGTAGTCGGCCGACTCGATGGCGTCTTCGACGTATTTGAGAATCGTCGACCGGGACTTAACAAGCGACACTGCTTCGGTGTCACGCGCCGGTGCTGTGTAGCGTGCGTCGAGTTCGGCGATCATCTCGTCGATGGACTCGGTGACTTCTGCGAAGGCCATCGACGGATCGACAGCGGTGATCTTCATCGGCCGTGACTCCCGGAGCTCTACCAGCCCCCGGTCGCTGAGGCTCCGAACCGTGTCGTACACACGCGGCTGTGGAATCTCCGTGCTTTCCGCGATCTCGCTTGCGGTCAGTGTTCCCTGTTCCAGCACTGCCAGATAGGCATCGATCTCGTACTCTCCGAGATCGAACCGATCTCCGACACGCTCTAGCTGCCCACGCAGGTCCTCGGAGCTCATACTATCCCCGCCGTCCTCTAGCGATAAATTATTTATTATGTTTCGAGTAGCACTACATTATATAATCGGGTGGCTACTGCGACCATCCATCGCCCTGGGTTGCAGGGACGTCGATGATCACTGTGGTCCCCGAATCAGATCGGATCTCGACTGCTCCACCCGACTGTGAAACGATCCAGTCGACGAGCCAGAGACCAAGCCCACCACTGTGACGGAGATGCGAGATCTGTCGCTCACCACTGATCACTAACCGTTCGTCAGGGGGGATTCCCTCTCCATTATCACTGATCGTCAACGAAACCGTCCCGTCGTGTTGGCTGATCGTGATGTCGACAGCTGGCCCCGGTCCGGCGTGTTCTCCGACGTTCGTCAGGAGTTCGTCGACTGCCGTTGGGAAGTCAGGACCGACAGCGACAGACACGAATTCCGGGAGATCGAGCGTCACGGTGGCATCCGGATATCGTTCCTGGAAGGTCGCTACCTGTCGTTCGACGATATCGACGAGATCGGCGGTCTCGTCGTGGTCAGTGGCACCCCTCATCAGCAGTTTTTCCGTCATCCGCGCCCGGTCGCTCAGCGTCAGAAGCTGGTCGCACGCCTCGGCAATCTCGGCTGTTCCACCGTTGTCCTCCGTATCGAGTTGCTCCGCCTGCCCGATCACGACGTTGAGCGTGTTCCGCAGATTGTGGCGCAACAGACGATTTAATACGAGTAACATCTGCTCACGCCGGGCGAGCGTTGCGGTGAGCCGATCGACCGCGTCGCTGATCTCGACCCATTCTGGGCTCCCGGTAAGAGGTATCTTCTGGTCGTACTGTCGGCGTTCGAGCCGTTCCAGACGCATCCGAAGCCGCTCTGTCTGGCGAATATGGTTCCTGTATATCCACCCTCCGAAACCACCTACTGCGGCGAGCAAGACGAGAGCCGAAACTGATTGTACGAGCGCTAGCTGGCGGATCTGTTCGGTCACCGCCGATTCGCGGTGGTCGACCGTGACGACCCAACTGGTGCTGGGCACGATAGCGGAGCCACTGATCGTCGTGTCGAACTGATCCTGTTGCTCGAATAACGTCACGTCCCCCGATCTCACTGATACTGTCGTCTCCGTGGTCTCCTGGCCGCTGACTGCCGACTCGAAGAACGTCCCGTCCAGATACAGCGCAGCGTTGAACGTCCCGACGACCTCGTCGTCGTCGTAGATAGGGACGCTCAGTACGACGATCCGGTTCCCCGTTTCGGCCAGAATCGGCTCGCTGATGTGCTCTTCACCTGCAAGTGCTCTGCTCACGTACTCGCGGTCGCGATAATCCTCCTCAAGAACGTCGTCGTCGGACTCACCGTCCGCCGTGAGGATATTGACCATCTCACCGTCGGCGTTGACCACCGAGACACCGCCGATGCCGTCGAGTCTCCACACACCCCCCATTGCTGCTCGTTGCTCCGCCGAGCCGTGTTCGAGTAGCCGCGGATCATCCGCAGCCACCCGAAGCGTTCGCTGATTCTCCTGGAGTTGCTGGTCCAGCACCGATGCCGTCTGGTCTGCACTGTCGTTGACATCCGCCTGTGCATCGGCTATTGCGGCCGATCGCTGTGATTCGAACGTCACGAACATCACCCCGCTGATGACCAGGCCGAGGAGGGCCAGACTCAACAGGAACTTCCGACGGAGTTCCATCGGTTTTTACTGGTCGTCAAGCGACACCGAGCCCTATTGAGGGTTGTGGTACTAGCTAGCAAGCAACGAATGCAGTTCGCGGGGCGGAGTCGGCAGTTTACGCCAGATCGGCGAGAATCTCGTCGGCGTGGCCCTCGGGATCGACCCCTTCGTAGACGGCGGCGATCTCACCGTTCTCGACGACGTACGTGTTCCTGAACACGCCGTCGAAGGTGTTACCAAACATCGATTTTTCGCCGTAGGAGTCGTACGCGCTCGCAACGGTACCGTCCTCGTCCGACAGCAACGTGATCGGCAGATCGTATTCCGCCGCGAAGTCGGCGAGGTCATCGACCGGATCATCGCTGATCCCTACCACGTCGATTCCGCGCCCTTCGAACGCTTCCCATCGGTCCCGAAAACTACACGCTTCGGTTGTACAGCCGGGGGTATCAGCCCGGGGATAGAAGTAGACGATTACCTGTCCCTCGAACTCTTCGAACGAAACCGTCTCACCGTGCTGGTCCTGTAGTTCGAACGCTGGCGCAGTCTCTCCGATATCGAGCATACACACTGTCAGCCAGTGAGGAACAAGCGAGTTTCGGTATGGGAAAGCGAGGTGGGCGCGATCACTCGATCCGCTGTGCGGCGTCCTGCTCGACCAGTGGTTCGGCGTTGACCGTGGGGAGCGTTACCACATCGTCGGCATCCAATTCGTACTCCCTGTCGTCGACGCCGAATATCTCGCCGATTTCCTCGGTGATCCGGACGGTCGTTCGGTCAGTATCGTCGGTTGCTGACGATGTTTCGTCACCGGTCGTCGGAGTGCCTTCTTCTGGCGGTATCTCCGGTGCTCTACCGGCGTCGTCTCCCGGGGGGTCCCCGCCCGGAGTCGGCTCTTCCTGGCTCGTGGTCTCGGTGCTCGAAGCTTCCACAGGTGTGTCGGAGCGATCGGTTCCGGTTCCCTCACCGCCCATGAGATCGGCAGCGTCGACATCGGTGTTGCTGACGGTTTCGACGTCTTCTGGCGGGGCCTCGGGGGGGTGGTCCGGCGGTGCCGGTGGGGCGTCATCAGCGGATTCGGCCCGGTCCGGCGTTGGCTCGCCGGAGGGCTGTCCCACTCCCTGATCCAGGGGCCGACCACCGGTTGTGGACTTGCCATCCTCGGCTCCATCCGATACCGGACTTGCCTCCCCGGCGAGGATGTCGAGCACGTGATCTTTATTCCTCTCGATGCGGTCGACGAGGTCGCCGAATAGCTCCGCTTCCTCGCTCGTCAGCCCCTCCTCATCGGCGGGCATCCCCGCCGCGGCGAGGCTCGCGCGTTTAACGATCTTCCCCATCCGGCGCTCGTAGACCGCCTCGACGACCTCCTCGGCGGTCTCGATCTCGTCAGTTAGCTGGCTGACCTCCGTCGAGGAAAAGGGATCGTCCGCTCGCTCGGCGGCCCGTTCACGCTCGTTTTTGAGGTTGGCGATGTAGTCGCCGACGTCCTCGTAAAACGAGTCGCGCAGGTGCTGTAAGCTGTCTTTCTGACGCTCCTTGCTTTGCACGGAGCGCAGGTCGTCGAGATTCATTCTTTTTCCTTTTCAGCGTGACCGCGGGCCATCAGATAGACGCCCACGAACTCGGGTACTGTCTGTGCACCCTCCGTAACTGTAAAGCTATCGCCGCCGAGTCGGATCTCCCCACGCTCCGTTCCCGTCCCCGGTAGGGCGTCGAGCTTGGGGACGTCAATCCGGATTTCCTGACCGACAAACGGGTCGGGGATGGCATCGTCGAGCGGCCTGAACGAACCGAGCGCATCGCGTTCGATCTGGGAGACGACCAGCCCGGAGCCGCCATGGAGACTTCCAGGCAGGCGGATCAGGCGGTTCGTGTCCGTGGTTACCGGCTCGTCGATTGGCGCGCTCTCGGCTTCGATCACGTCCTCGGTGAGTAGCCGCGCAACCTGATAGAACGCGGGATGTACGTCGATGTTGCCCGCCACGATCTCGTCGTAGTTGTTCTGGGCCGCGGTCAACGCAGCGGTCGATTTCCCCTCACCGATCCGGTCGAACTCCTGGAGCCGCTCGATCGCGTCCTCCTCGGGGAGCGCGAGCAGTTCGTCAACGAGGTCCACCAGGCGCGTGTGGACACGGCCGCTCCAGCCCCCGTCGGTGACCAGCGAACGCTTGTGTGCCGGGCTGGAGCGTCCGGCGGTGCCGCTGACCGCCTCGTGCTCGACGAGGTTCTCGAACTCGACGTCGATCCCGCGGACGTAATCGACGATCTCACGGCGGTCGTCCCGGTCGAGCCGTCTAATGCCCTCGTCACGCACGTGAACGTGATAGCCTCGACCGCCCGAGAAGACGATCGTCATGTCCTCAAACGCGAAATCCGACTCCAGGAAATCCAGCAGTCTGAACAGAGCATCCTTGCAGGTCGCCAGCATCTCCTCGTAGCTATCCTCTGCCGGGGAGACGCCGGGGAGATGGTCGGCGTCGAGATCGAAGACGAGATCCGAACTCCGCCAGCCCTTCTGTTGCATCGTCCCCGCACCCGGATCGTCGTACCGCCCCGCCGAAAAGTAGACGTGACGCGGGCGTTTTCGTGCGAGGAAGTCGTCGATCGCCCCGATATCCAGTAGCGAGCGGTGGCGCACCATCGTAGTACCGGACCCACTGGTCCACGGGATAAAGCCCCACTCGCGCAGGTTCGCGTCCGGCGGCGGCGAGACCGCTGTCCGCCGATAGTAGTCTCGAAACCGGCCGCGGAGGTACGCTCGGGTGCGCTCTTCCATCGGTTACAGTCGTATGCAAGCGGGGATAGTTAAGGTACCGTTTGCGGTTCGACATCGTATCGATCGTCTCCCGGTGGTGTGGCGACAGGTGTCAGCACCGGCTGTAAGCTCGACTTACTCCAGTTTGAGTCCGTATAACTAATCAGGAACGACCCGTGCAATTCTGCGATGTCCAACGGAGAAGCCGCCTCGCCGGGACCGAACAGACGGCAACTGCTCGGTCTTGTCGGGGCTGGCGGTCTCACTGCGCTCTCCGCGGCGATAGTCGCGACCAGTAGCGCACTCGACGATGATGAACTGGAGGACGACGAAGAAAACGGTGAGGAACCGGCTGAAGACGAAGATGAGACGGACGACAACGAATCGCTGGACCTGTTTTCAATCGACTGGGACGCTATTTATGGTAACGACCGTGCCGGGTCGTTCACGGCTGCAAACCGCGGAGAAAGCGGTCTTGAACTTGGCGGCGTCCAGCTGGACGAGGACGATGCAGGCGTCGGCTGGCTCGTCGACGGTGCCGATCCGGATAGCGAAACGACCCAGCGGACCTACGTGTCGGACGAGAATCAGTCCAGACGGGAGCTCGAGGAGGGATACGGCGTCCACGACGCGATCGAACTCCTCGTGCCGGTCGAGGACGGTCGACTGCTCGTCGGCTGGACACACGACATCTCCCCTGACACCAAGACGCCGTGGATCAAACGCGTCGATGACGAGGGAACCGTCGAATGGGAGGCCGAGTATCCACGTCCAGAGGTCAACTCCTTTCGGGACGTGTTCCTCGATGGCGTGGCAACCGATGATGGCGGGGCTGTCCTCGCTGGCGTCTCCCTCGGTTCGGAGTTCGTCGACACACGCCATGGCGACGGCTGGCTGGTAAAAATCGCTGCGGACGGCGAACTGGAATGGGAGCGAACGTACAACACGGCCGATACCACGCACACGGACTGGACCGAGGACGATCGGCACGATCGGTTTACGACGATCCGACGTGTCGAGGAGGGCTACCTGCTGGCTGGCACGACGACGCTCGGCGAGGACTCGTCGATGGCACCCTCGGAGCCGTGGCTCATCGCCGTGGACGAGGAGGGCGAGAAACGGTGGGAGGTGTACGACGACCGCGAGGTCGACGAGGATAGCGACCATCGAGACCGGGTAATCGAGGATATCGCGCCGAACGGAGACGGTGTTCTCGCGGCCGGAACTGTCGGGAGCTACGAGTACGCTCGGCCGTTCCGAAGGAATGTTCTCATGGGAGACGGCTGGCTCGGATACGTGGAGGACGGGTCGCTTGACTGGCAACAGCGGATCGATGGGGTGTCGATCCGGACGATCGACGATGTCGGGGACGGATACTACGTCCTCGGTGGTCGGCACGACGACAGTGCGTGGCTCGGCGTCATCGATTCGGATGGCGAGGTCGTCGAAGAAAAACGGCTGCACGAAGTCGACGGTGCAGTTCTCGTGACGACCTACGATGAGGGAGCGCTCGTGGTCGCGGGACGCCGCTTCGACGGAGCGATCCCTGTGGGCTTTGCGTCGGGCGTATCAGTCGATGTCCCGGACTCCTGAGCTCCGGAGAAACTTTATCACAATTGATTGTGTATGACGTTGTGTGCATGAGTCTCACTGACCGGTTTATGTGGAGGGTAGTATGACCGAGACACGGTTCAGCGTCGACGGGTCGACCGCAATCGTCACTGGGTCCTCCAGCGGCATCGGCAAGGCCATTGCCGAGCGGTTCGCGGCCGACGGCGTCGACGTCGTACTCTGTTCGCGCAAGCAGGACAACGTCGATGCCGTGGCCGAGTCGATCGCCGACAGCGACCGACCCGGATCCGCGCTGGCGGTCGAATGTGACGTCACGGATCGGGATGCGGTCGATGCGCTGGTCGAAACGACGGTCGAGGAGTTCGGTGGCCTCGACGTGCTGGTCAACAACGCCGGGGCCTCGTTCATGGCGAACTTCGACGGGATCAGCCCGAACGGCTGGGCAACGATCGTTGACATCAATCTTACCGGCACCTATCACTGTACGCAGGCCGCAGGGGAGTACCTGAAAGACGGCGGCGGCAGTGTCATCAACCTCTCCAGCGAGGCGGGACAGGACGGCGCGCCGTATATGAGCCATTACGCCGCCGCGAAGGCCGCGGTGATCAATCTCACGACGACGCTCGGCCACGAGTGGGCCAGTGAGGGCGTTCGCGTCAACTGCATCGCACCTGGCTACGTGGCGACGCCCGGCGTCGAGTCCCAGATGGGTGTCACCGCCGAGGAGATCGACCGTGACACGGTCGACCGGACGATCGGGCTGAGTGAGGAGATCGCCGATATCGCACAGTTTCTGGCGAGTCCGGCCGCATCGTACATCGTCGGCGAGACGATTCGCGCTGCCGGGACACCCGACATCATGAAAACACCGAACCAATGACCGATAGAGAAATACACCTTCCAGTCGCCGCACAGAGCAGTATCGATGGTATCGTCGCGATCAGCCAGCAGGCCGAAACGGAGGGCTACGTCCGAGCCTGGATGCCCGAGACGTGGGGGCGGGATGGCGTCACGACGCTGACGACGCTCGCCGAACGAACCGACCGGATCGAACTCGGAACCAGCATCGCGAACGTGTTCTCACGGTCGCCCGCGCTGCTCGGCCAGACCGCGGCGACGCTTCAGGAGGTCTCAAATGGCCGGTTCCGTCTCGGCATCGGTCCGAGCGGCCCAGCCGTGGTCGAGGGCTGGCACGGCGAATCGTTCGAGCGTCCCCTGCGACGTACCCGCGAATACGTGGAGATTATCGAGCGCGTCGTCGCGGGGGAGGGGCTTGAGTACGACGGCGACATCTACTCGTTGTCGGGCTTTCGGCTCCGATTCGATCCGCCGGAGACGCCACCGCCGATCGACGTCGCCGGGATGGGACCGAAATCGGTCGAACTCGCTGGTCGGTTCGCCGACGGCTGGCACGCGACCACGTTCACGCCCGATGGGCTCCGCGAGCGACTCGGCGACCTCCGCCGCGGAGCTGAGCTTGGTGATCGATCGCCCGACGACGTTCGTGTCTCGCTCTCGCTGCCCTGCTGCGTGCTGAAGGATGGGAACCGCGCTCGCGAACTGGCGGCACAGCATCTGGCGTTTTACGTGGGTGCGATGGGCACGTACTATCGGAAATCGCTTGCACGACAGGGCTACGAAGCGGAAGCCAACGAGATCGCCGCAAGCTGGGCCAGCGGGGATCAGGAGGCCGCGATAGCATTGATCGAAGACGACCTGCTCGACGAGCTTGCAGTCGCGGGCACGCCCGAACGGGCCCGCAAACAGCTCAAGACGTTCACCGAGATCGAGGGACTCGACGCTGTGGCACTTGCCTTCCCACGGGGGGCATCGCCTGCTGATATCGATGCCACAGTCGCGGCAATGGCACCCGATAACTGAACGGATCCTGATCCTATACAGGTATTTCCCACCATCTGTCTGACTGTTTGCAACAGTACCGTGGCATGGGCAAGTTTAAATATCGATACCGACTAGCGACGTGATGAACGATTTCCGCCAACATTCCGGCGGGGACCCTGATCTTCCACCATGACCATGCGCATTGCGATCGACGAGTACAAGCGAGACCACCACGGCGACGGCACCCATCCCGGCGAGCGCGCGTCAGTCGATGGGCTGTTCAGCGGTGACGAGGGACGACTCGTCTACGTTGACCGGAGCGGATCGATCCGCGATTACTCCGGTGCCACATTGAACAAACACGGAATCGAACGCTCGCGTCTCGGGATCGGCTCGGACGACGGGGTCTACTGGTTCGACGAGATGGAGACGACCCGGCAGACCTACGAGGGCGAAACGACGATGATCGTCACGAAACACGACGCTGGCGAGTTCTCCGTCCACCAGTACGATTACACCCTGGAGCGGGCACACCTCACCCACGTCGAAGTGCGCGGGGACATGCCGGAGCGCCCACGACTCGTCGCCACGATGGCGTTTTCGCCTGACGGCCAGTCGAGCAGTGTCGGCCATCTCAAGCATCAGGACGTCCTCGAAGTATTTCACGACGTCGAGCACGATTACGTTACTGCATCGACGGGCATCCAGAACGTCAGTAGTCAACGCCGCGAGGGACTGGATGCGCTCCTGTCGGACGATCCGACCGGGCTGGGGGTCGATTCCCACACCGACGACGACCTCTCGGATACGATGGTCGTCGAGACACAACTCGACGACGAGGGCGGACACGCACAGTCCACGCTCGTCACGCTGGTCGCCGATCACGAGGAGACAAACAGGGACGACGCGCTGGCACACGTCCGTGCGTTCGCGGACCACTACCAGACCGACCGTGCGATTCGCAAGCGGGCGAACCTGCACAACTCGATCACAGTCCCCGACATTCCCTCGCGAGACTCGGTCGTCGATGACCTGCGTGCGCTCTCCCTGCTTACCGCACCGACGGGTGCACGGATCAAAGGCCCCGAGTTCGACCCGTATCACGTCTACTCCGGCGGCTACGGCTACGCGTGGTTCCGAGACGACGCGGAGGTCGCCCGACATCTACTCTCCGTCGACGACCAGTTCGGCGTCGACCTCGCAGATCAGCACGCCGACTCGGCCCGATTCTACGCCGACACGCAGCTCCCCGACGGGACGTGGCCCCAGCGCGTCTGGGCGCACAACGGCGCGCTGGCACCTGGCTGGGGCAACTCACGTGTCAGCCGTAACGGCTCCGAGTACGCCGCGGACGGAACCGCGAGCGTGCTGGCGTATCTCGCAACCTACCTGCGACAGGGCTCTCCCGAGACCGATCTGTTTGCCCGGATCGAGGGAACGATCCGGGAGGGGTTCGACGGACTGACGGACCTCCTCGACAAGGACGGGCTTCCCGAGCCGTGTCTGGATATCTGGGAGGGCGATACTGGTCAGTTTACCCACACGGCTGCGATGGAGCTACTTGCTTTTTCAGCGATCGCTCGTGCGCCCGTCGATCAGGAGCTGACCGAAGCGGCATCGGCACGGGCCGAAGCGATCTACGAGGGGCTCGCCGATCGGTTCGCCAACGAGGGCCTCTTCGAGCGAAAACCCGGCGACACGACCGCCGACGTGAGCACGCTTGCGCTCGTCGAAGCACACCGCGAGTATGCCCAGGGCGTCGGCGACGTCGACGATACCCGGCTCGATCAGCTCGCGTCACACGTCGACATGACGATCGAGCGACTCACGCGCACTGACGACACCGGCGATTTCTTCGGCCTCTGCCGGTTCGAGGGCGACGAATTCCGCAAGCGCGGACAGGACGGGTCGAAAGTGTGGCCGCTCGCGACGACCTGGGGGGCCGAGGCCCTCGCGGCACTCGGCGACCTCGTCATGGATGAGGACTGGGAAGAACAGATGTTCGAGTGGTCCAGGGAGCTTCTCGCGGCCGTCGAATCGGACGGGCAACTGGTTGGCGAGACCGGCTATCTCTCCGAGCAGGTGTTCGACGACGGACATCCAGACAGTGCGACGCCATCGGCATGGTCACACGCGAAACGATCGGGGACAATCGCGACTCTGCAAAACGTCGGTGGGTTCAGTACGACCTCGCAGACGACGCAGCCGGTCGGTCCGGCAGTGGCGTCCACATGGACGACTGGCGAAAAGTACGGTATCGGGACAGCAGCAGATCACGGCACTGAGTCTCCCTCGCGGGTCTGGTTTACGCTGACCGAGGGCGCGCTCACCGAACCACGCTTCCCGCGTGCGGACCTGATGAACTTCCGGACACTCGATTTCCTCGTCGTCGACGCCGACGAGGAGTCGACCTATACGGCACGGACCCACAACGAGAGCCGTACCGACGATTCGCTGGAAACGATCGAGCGCGAAACCGAAATGGTCGGATCCGACTCGCTGGTCTACCGACAGACGATCACCGAGACCGGATCGAACGGTCACGGCTGGGAGATCGTCGTCGAGTACGTTACCGACCCGGAGACGGAGACGGTGTTGATGGACTTCGGCTTTACCGCGACCGACAGTAACCAGTACGACATCTACGTCGTCGGCGATGCTGCGCTCTCGGGGTACATGCAGGGAACGGAAACTGAACTCGTCGAGGACGCCGACGGCTACGCGCTGACCGCGTGGGACGTCGAGGCGGCCGAAGATCCCGCGTTCGTCGACCCGAACGGCGAACCGTATCAGGTCGCCGCTGCGCTCGCTTCCCATCGGTCGTTTGACTGGGCGACCGTTGGCCTGGCCGGACAGGAACACCTGGCACGGCTGTTCGCCGACGGCGAGCCGATCGAGTCCGTCGACCACGCTGATCCCGGTCACGGCGTGCTGGTCGGGCGGGTCGGAGAGCGAACCGGGTCGATCGCGGATACGATCGCGCTCGGGTTCGCCGAGAACGCGGAGACCGATCGCGCACTCACGGAAGCCCAGCGAGCGCTCTCCCGTGGCTACGTCGGTGTCAGAAGCGAGTACGTCGATGGGTGGCAGGAGTATACCGAGGCGATCGAGCTTCCCGAGTCGGTTCGATCGAGTCCGGCACTTGCAAACCAGTATCGTGCCGCCGCGATGGTGCTCAAAGCCGTCGAGGACAAGACGTTCGTCGGTGCGGGCATCGCCAGTCCATCAGTGCCGTGGGGTGTCAACGTCGACGCAGAGAACCCGATGGACTTCGGTTACAACTTCACCTGGGCGCGTGACCTCTATCAGGTGTTCACCGCACTCGAAGCGATCGGTGACCTCGATAGCGCCATCGAGGCAACCGAGTACATTTACGACTACCAGCAGCGCCCGAACGGGTTCATCTCACAGAACACCTACCTCGACGGGCGGATCCGCTGGGGCGGCGAACAGCTCGACAACGTCGCTTTCCCGTCGGTGATGGCCTATCACCTGTACGCCGACCACGGCATCGAGTTCGACGACGTGGTCTACGAGTACGACCACGTCCGTCGCTCCGTCGAGTACATGCTCCGCTCAGGCCCTCGAAGTGGTCAGGAACGCTGGGAGGAGGAAGCGGGCTACTCGCCGTCGACGATCGCGGCCGAGATCGCCGGGATCGCCTGTGCGGCACCGCTCGCGGACGCCGAAGGCGAGCGCGCCGACGCGCTGGCGTACCTCGGCTTTGCCGACTACTGGCGTACCGGCGTCGATCGCTGGTGTGCGACATACGAGGGGACCGAGCGCCACGACGAAGCGCCATACTACATCCGCGTCTCACGGAACGGCGAGCCGGACAGCGGGGTCAAACGCGAACTGGCGAACAACGGGCCGACGCTGGATGAACGGGACATCATCGACGGCGGCTTCCTCGAACTCGTTAGGCTCGGCATCCGACCCCCCGACTACGATCTGATCGAGAACTCGATCGAGATTGCCGACGACACGATCCGTGTCGAGACGCCCAACGGCCCCGGCTGGTATCGCTACAACGGCGACTGTTACGGCGAGATGAGCGAAGTCGAACCGGACGAGGGAGGTCCCTGGGCACTCGACCGGCAGGGAGCCGGTCGGCTCTGGCCGATCTTCACCGGCGAACGCGCCGAGTATGAACTGCTCGCAGGAACCGAGAGCGGGGAGGAAGACCCCGAACGGCTGCTCGAAACGATGCAGCAGTTCGCGAACTCCGCCCGGATGATCCCCGAACAGGTCTGGGACCGCGAGTACCCGACGGAGTACGGCTGGGAGTTCGGCGAGGGCACCGGTGCCGCGACGCCGCTCGCATGGAGTATGGCCCAGTTCATCCGGCTTGCCGACGGTATCGACGCCGGAACGCCCGTCGAAACACCGGCCTTTGTACAGGAGCGTTACACGGTTCACGATCCGGACGGCCCGCCGCTGGCTGTCGACGAGATTACCGTCGAGGACCAGACTGCAACCGTCACGGGGACGACCCGCGGTGATAGCATCGTGCTCTGGACGCACGACGATACGCAGTTGTACTCGGTAGACGGTGGTGAGTTCGAGGGCACGGTCGAGGTCGGTCCCGGTACCGGCTCGATAACGGTTATCGCGGCGACCGACGCCGACGATCTCGAACAGGTCGGGACGACGCTCACGACCGTCGAACTGTAACTGGTATGTGAACCCGTTGCAGCCACGGGACGGTTGCACCACGTTTACTACACTTGCCTCTGAAACTAATCCTATGAGCCGTTTTTCACGTCAAAGCGGGGTGTTCGCTCATCCGACCTCGTTGCCCAGTTCCCACGGTATCGGATCGATCGGACAGCCGTCCCGCGAGTTCGTCGACACGCTCGCCGCGGCCGACCAGTCGCTCTGGCAACTGTGTCCGCTCGGACCGATCTCCAGTATCCACGGCAACTCGCCGTATCAGGCGTACTCCGCATTCGCCATCGAACCGCTCCTGATCGACCTTGACGTGTTCGTGGAGGAAGAGCTACTCACACCCGGGGAAACGACGCCTGACGAGCCGTTTCCCGATGAGTACGTCGACTACGATGCAGTCCGGGAGTTCAAGTATCCCCTTCTCCGAACGGCGTTCGACCGGTTCGACGATGATCGCCCCGAGGAACTGTGGGGCGCGTTCGAGCGCTTCCGCGAGGAGACCGACTGGCTGGAGAACTACGCGCTGTTTCGCGCGCTGAAACGCGAGTTCGACGGGCAGGGCTGGACCGACTGGCCCGAGCCGATCGCCCTGCGCGAGCCTGACGCCCTCGACGAGTACCGCGAGGAGCTAGCTGATGAGATCCGCTATCGGGCGTTCCTGCAGTTCGTCGCCGCCCGGCAGTGGGACCGGCTCAGAACTCACGCCGAACAACGTGGTGTCCAGGTCGTCGGCGATCTCCCCATCTACGTCGCGCAGGATAGCGCCGACGTCTGGGCCAACCCCGAACTCTTCGAACTCGACGAGGACGGCACGCCGAAAGACGTCTCCGGCGTTCCCTCCGACGAGAACAATCCTGCCCAGAAGTGGGGGCCGCCGGTCTATGACTGGGCCGAACACGAGGCCTCGGGCTACGAGTGGTGGATCGCCAGACTCGAACGGCAGCTCGAACTCGCCGATATCGTGCGGCTCGACCACTTCCGTGGCTTCGAGGAGTACTACGCCATTCCCGCCGAGGGCGAGGGAGACGAGGGCGAATGGCGAGACGGTCCGGGAATCGACTTTTTCGATCGGATCGAAGACGAACTCGGCGAGTTACCCTTTATCGCCGAGGACATCGGCTTCATCACCGAGGAGATTACCCAGCTTCGCCGCGATATCGACGCGCCCGGCATGAAGGTGATGCAGTACGCCGACTGGTGTTCCGAAGACCACATCTACCTCCCACACACCTACGACGAGGATACGGTCGCGTACCCCGGCACCCACGACACGAACACGGTCCGAGGCTGGTACGAGGTGCTGGACAACGAGCAGGTCGACTGCCTTCATTACTACCTCGGGAGCGACGGCAGCGAGATCAACTGGGATATGATAGAACGCGCTTGGCACACCGCCTCTACCCTGGCGGTCGTCCCCCTACAGGACCTGTACGGTCTCGGTTCCGAAGCACGGTTCAATACGCCGGGAACCGAGACCGGTAACTGGGACTGGCGCTGTACCGACGAGCTCCTCGACGCGTTCCCGACGGACCGCCTGCGCACGATCACTGACGAAGCGGGTCGGTAAGTTCCCGGGCGGATTGTACAGATCCGTGTCCTGCTGAAAGAGTCCGATAGATACTGTCTCTGAATGCCTATTAAACCACTGATATGTAGGGTGTATTTAGCCCGACTGATATCTTGATCGGTCTCACCCTCAAATATATTTCCGACATTGGTGGTGAGCATATTACATATACCGGCTACAGGAACGATGATCGACAAACAGGACTGGCAATCCGTGTGTGTCGGGGCGTCAGACTTAACACGATACGGGAACTATTACCCTGCATTCACATGTACGACCTGACCGGATTCCAGCGCGACCTGCTGTACGTCATTGCCGGACTCGATGACCCCCACGGGCTGGCGATCAAAGACGAACTCGAAGAGTACTACGAAAGCGAGATCCACCACGGTCGGCTCTATCCGAACCTCGACACGCTGGTCGAAAAAGGACTCGCCGAAAAAGGGGAACTCGACCGGCGGACGAACTTCTACTCGCTCACCGCTCGCGGCAGTCGCGAGATCGAAGCGCGCCGCGAGTGGGAGGCCGAGTATGTCGACGAGTCGGTGTCAGTCACAGCGAATTGATCACTGCGTCGCCGCTTCCGTCGCCCCGCCCGATTTGAGATCCCTCCCTGTCGTACACTCGACACAGCCGCTGACGTTCTCCTGGTTGTCACCGAACACGCGAGCGAAGTCCTGGGTCACGAACGCCCCACAGTTGTTGCACGTTGGCATACCCAGAGGTTTGCCGTGTAACCCGCTTAGTTACTAACCGGGTATGAACGAACGATTCTGAACGGTTCGAAACACCGCACTCCGGTAACCGGTTACGATGGCGTTTCATCCGAGTATTTTCGACCTGTAGGTCGTGCCCAGCAGTGCACAGTGATTCCTCTCGCTCTCTATACCATGCCACAGCGACGCTCCCGCGTGGGTTGAACGGGGTAATCCGATCTTATTGGGTGCCCCTGCTCAGTTCATCACGATGCTGTGGCTCACTACGTTCGCAAGAGAAATGCGTCGACTGTAGTTCACTGAGCGGAGCGAAGCAAACGTTGATCGACTCGCTCGATCAGGGATTTGAACCCGATGCAAATCCCGCTGACGATTTCACTTGTTACATCCGTTCCTCACAAAATGCGTCGGCCGGGAGTGAGCAAACGCCGTTTGTTTGCGAACTACGGGCGACGCATTCGAGCGCCGAGCGTAGCGAGAAGCGAGAATGCGTCGGCCGGGATTTGAACCCG
>LKMJ01002507.1_pt1 | contig 16895 bp, 23 predicted proteins | sample 643391 | NCBI WGS metagenome assembly LKMJ01 (sample SAMN04112250, study PRJNA286221) | soda lake metagenome | biome: soda lake; feature: Kulunda Steppe; material: water; isolation source: sample PL-Br10 brine of Picturesque Lake | place: Russia: Kulunda steppe | collected 2010-07
CCTTTCCATCAATGTCTGGGTTTCAGGGCACAGGCATGCAAGGCAGCGCGCATGCACTACACATAATGCTCTGCTCGCACAACATGCAAGCACTCACTCGTGCAGTCTGCCAGCTTTCCCGGTAGCGTGCTCCGGGTGAGCACATTCTTGCGCCGCACCTGCACATGGTTTACACGGTATGGGCAAGGCCGGTGACAAGGGACGAGTAGGACACCCTGGGGAAATAAGACACCCTGGGGACCTGAGGCTTGGAAAATACTCCAATAGTGTCCAACGACAGTGCTTCAGAGGTGTGTGCCATCTGGCGCAAATCAGATGAGCTAATTCAGGTCACGCCTCCACTGCTTAAAGCGTCTCGGGCACAAGTTGTCAGGCACACACTTCTGAAAGATGCACGGCAGCGGAATTGAGCCCTCAGGCTGAGATTGAGGCTCAGGCTGAGACGGTGCACGCTTAAGGCTCTGCTGCCTCCCTAACACCACACAGGGAGCCATCTCCGAAAAGCATGCTCTGAGATACGAGAGCACGCACACGCGCAGCCCTATTAGACGCAGTCAAACTCACTTCACACAATCCAGGACACGCACCAGCTCTCGGGCTTTCTTGGCGGCATCCGCAGCCTTGGCCGCCATCAGTGCCTTGGACACGATGGCACTCAGCGCTGCTGGGTTGGTCTCCAGCCACTCCGCGGCCAGCTGCACGGCACGCGGGCGCAAACACACACAGCAGCCTGCGTGTGTCATGACTGCTTGCATCGACTCTTTCTTGCGCTGCCAGACGCAGTTATGGCTCCCAGCTAAAGATCTCGCTGGTCCATGTCACCAGCATGCCAGGCAGCTGCCTGCAACACCACACATGCATTAACATCAGCTCACATGCTTCACACATGGGGGCTGCAGTGGCTGCACTCCCCTTGCCTGGCTGACAGCGCCATGTGTACCTAGCTGATAGCGGCCAGCTACCATCTACTGCCTGACCAACCACACCACCTACCTCCCAGCTGACCAAGCTGTCGACAGCTGTCGACAGCTGTCAACAGATGACCTTGCCCACCTCGTGCTCACCTGGCTGACCGCGCTGTCCACCAGCTTTCTGACTTCGGGGTTGCCCAGGCGGCCTTTGGTCTGCCCTTCAAACTCCGGGTTTGGCACCTAGCGAGGCGTAAACAAACACACACAAACACACACACGCAACAGCAGTAAGATACGACGCTGGTGCTCAGCGATGGCTAACCCGCAGCCTCTTCACAGGCCCCAAGCCGCTGGTGCACGAGCTTGCCCCTGTCGCCGTGCATCCTCTGGCCGAGTCAACTGAGCCTCAGGTTGCCAACGCAGAGCATTCACACGTGCAAGTACACGCAGACCCATTGAGCCACAGCGTGCAGTCACAGGAGGCGGCGCGCGCAGGTGCGCAGCTTTCTTTTTGGCCTTGCAAGGAGCGCACATATGTGTGTGTATGTATGTGTGCGTATGCGTGTGTGTCACAACATGTGGCTGTCCCCTTCTTCATAGAAGCATGCAGCTGAAGAAAACAGTGTGCAGCATGCAACAAGGCCCTGAGTGTCCGCGAGCATGCAGGCAGTTCCCTCACTGGCAGGGGCTCCAACGCCACCATTTAAGGCATCGCCACGCCCTGATCCCATGCAACAAGCCCCCGTGTCAACACACCTTCACGCTAACAATGGCAGACATGCCCTCCCGGATGTGGTCAGCTTGCATGGCAGGGTCCGTCTCCTTGACCAGCTTGAAGCGTTTGCCTGTGCACAGAGGATTGCAAGGCACGCAGCTTGAAGCGTTTGCCTGTGCACAGAGGAGCGCAAGGCACGCAGCTTGAAGCGCTTGCCTGTGCACAGAGGAGCGCAAGGCACGCAGCTTGCAGCGCTTGCCTGTGCACAGAGGAGCGCAAGGCACGCAGCTTGCAGCGCTAGCTTGTGCACAGGAGCACAGCGCAGCCACTGAGTAAAGCTGTGGCGAGGCAAGCAAGGTATGGCGAGGCAAGCAAGGTATGGCAAGGCAAGCAAGGTATGGCGAGGCAAGCAAGGTATGGCCAGGCAAGCAAGTTATGGCGAGGCAAGCCTGCTCACGAAGCGGACATGAGCATGTAGACAGAGGGTGTGTATGCACCTCCATCCTAGGATGAGGCACCTCCCTCCCTCCTTTTCTGCATAAGCCTCGTCCAGGCTCCTCTTCCTGCAGCCTGAGGAAGCGGCGGGGACCTCTGCCAAGCTCCGGCCGTCCAGCTGCTGTGCCTACTGCGCCTTTGCGTGGTGTCTCAGCTGGATACCTCCCACGCCCTCATGAGGAGACGCGGGCATGTGATGGGCACGATGGGCTCATCAATGCACACGCGCGCCACGTGCGCACGCACCCAGGCTGTTGACGGTGCGCGTAAGTGAGGCCTTCAGGCCATCCACATGGGTGCCTCCATTAGCCGTGCGCACGCTGTTGGCAAAGCTGACGATGGTGTCCGCAAACGCGTCGGCGCACCACTGCAGGACCACCTCCACCTGCACGCCCTCCGCGCTCTTGGACAGCCACATGGGCGGGTGCAGGGCGGTCTTGCTCTGCGGCAGTGCAGCGCAAAGGAGGGAGGGGGGGGGGTGAGAATGCAGGAGTGAATACATACGGGTGTGCAAGGTTGAGGGGTTGGTGCGTGCAGACGCAGGAGTGGAGGGATATGGGTGTGTGAGGTTGCAGGTCCAGGGCATGGGGATGCAGGAGAAAAGGGTTGGGTGTTTCAAACAGGGGCCCTGCTGCACATGTACTTGCAAGCTCGCGGGTAGACTTCTACAGCCCACAATGGCTGTGGCCCTGCCCCATACAAGTAAAAGTACGCGCTTCCCAGACCTGTGACACGAGGACACACGGGCAGAGTTGGATCAAGGGCCAGGTGAAAAAGTATCTTGATCTTAACCCAAACCCCAGACTAAACACACCCTAAACAACAGATCGGGCAGCTCACCTGGTTTATCCATGCCAGGTACTCCTGCAGCCCGCCCCTGTAGTGATAGACTTGCCACCTGTGTCAGCATGCATCCCGTGTAATTTGCGTGTTATAGATTGCGCGCGCGCGTGTGTGTGTTTGTGTGTACATGTGTGAGGGTGTGGGTGTGTGCCATGTCCCATGCTTGGTGCTTGGCACATTTTTCCACTGAATGCTGACCCACTAGATCAACCCCAGAACGTTTGCAGGATCAATGCTCAGTGTGTACGCCAAGTTCAGTGCCATCAGTGCCATCAGTGCCACAATCAGCGTAAAGGCCACGCGCAGCGTGGTGGCCAAGCTACCCGCATCATTGTGGTGATGAAAGAAGCAAAGGCATGGCTGGCGCCAGAGGAATTTTGAGGTGCGCGCTGACAAAAGTCCAGGGCGCATGGAGTGCTATCAGGTCAGCAGCATGAGCCGATGGGCGCGTTTTGAGGGCGCATGATGTGCTGCTTGGCGGGAATAGCAAGCTCGCTGACGCACGCGGAGGGCGCATGAGGTTCTGATGGGCCTGCAGGATTAGCCCACTGACACCCAAGTGCAGGTGCACAGCCCACTGGCACCTTTTACTGTGGGTCAAGTTGCCCCCTGCAACTCAGCAAGCTCCAGTGCTTCAATCAAGTAAGACGTGTCGACAAATGATCGCATTCTGTTCACTTTTGTGGCGACACTAGGACGCCCAGTAGGGGGTCGCAGAGCACCCTACGTCGCCAAATTGCAACACGAAGAATGCTCAAACATCACCCCACGTCGCCAAATTCTTACTTACGAATTTATCTATGAATTTATAGCAATTGTGTGAAATAGTGCATAAACACACTCTGGGGGCTCGTGGGCTCCTCCAAGACAAGGACAGTTGAAACCAGAACCCCCCTGCTCCTCCGCCTCCTTGATCCTCCCATCTCCTAGCAGCGTCAGCAAAATTGCTGTGGCGAAATTGCTCCTGGCGCAGCAGAAGCAACCTGTGTAGCCAATTGGCCGTTTGGCAACACAGGTTGCTAACAGCCTCCACTGAAAAAGAATACACAGTCAACGGGCAGCTCGCGGGCATCCCTTCCCTTTGCACGCCTCAGGAAAGGGAGCCCCCCACTGTGCATGCATTTAAACACCTGTGTACCTCGCTTGATGACCACGCAACACAAAGCGTGTTGATAACTTGTGCCATATTATGTACATTTCAATGACTTATGAAGCACATCCCTGCACGCACCCGTCCGCCACTACCACGCCGTCCATGCTCTCCATGGCGCCAGCATCCCTCTTGCTAATGCCGCCGCCAGCAACACCGCTGTAGCTGGACTTGTTGGCCGCCACGCCTCTCGCTCTGTGCTTGCCACCGCGCCCCCGCCCACTGCCTCTCCCCCCCTGTTTCCCTGCATCGCCAGCTGCGCTGCCGCTGATGCCGGCAGGCTGCCCAACCTCAGTCACCCCCTCCCGCAACCCCTCCCTGCCAGGACTGCCTGGCTCCTCCCCTGCCCTGCCCTGTGCCTCCGTTGCCTCAACTTGCGCATCCCCAGTGCCGCCCCCCAAGTCTTCCCCTTGCACCTCAGTAAAACCCTCTTCCCCCGCCGCTGCCGCGGCCACGTCCCCCGCTGATGTTGGGTCCGGCAGGTTCAGGGTCACAGGTCCATCCACGCCCAGGCTGCCCCCCTTCTCACTCTTCTGCTGCAGCGCAGATTCCGGGAGGGGCTGGCCCGGCCGCCAGGGGCACATCAACGTCAGAGAGATGCTGCTGTCGAACTGTGCCGTGCCTGCATGGCGGGTGGTGGGGATTGAGCACGCACTGTGGTGCACCAGGTGCAGGTGCAGGTGCAGGTGCGGCTGTGCAGCAAAGAGTGCTGTGCAAGGTCACGTGGGAGCAAGAGGGGCCATCATGCCGTTGTTTTGTACGCAAGCGGCTCATGACAGCACACACCTCTCTCTCAAACACACACACACACATTTATAGCACACATAAATTCACTTGCCTGTACATACCTGACACACAGAGCGTACATTACGCACACTTAATGCACACTCTCGTTCAGGCACACGACCAAAACGTGCTGTTACATACAGACTGGCAAGTTTCTCAGATGCCTTTGAAAATCTACAAGCAGGTTCGCACTCATATATGCATGCACAGACATCTGCACCTGCACCAGCAGATGCGCACACCAAAATGCACAAAGCTGCGCGCAGGGCGCACTACGCTCACCGTTTCCGATGTTAGGGCCTTGCTGGATCCCGTTGCTGCCTAGCGTAGGTGCCGCTTCAAGGCCGCTGTCCTCCACAGACGGGGTGTACGCCAAGTGTGCAGGGGCGAGGCCTGCAGCCTTTGCTTTGCCGCTGCTGGATTTACTGGCCTTTGCACTCCGAGGCCTGGCAGCAGCACACACGCCAGAGGGTCACCACAAAAACTGGCGCAGCAGCAACACACACCAGGGCCATCACGAAATTGGTGGCACTTTGGGGACTGGCATGCAGGAGGGCCATGACGAGTGACAGAGCAAATGGGTGATTGGGCCGGACAGCAAGTGTGGCAGGCAATTCGGTTCAGAGCGATTGAGGGGCAAGACTGGTCTGCATCTGCAGCAGGGCATCCGCTTCAGAGAAAGCCTGTTGCAACCCTTTTTTTTGCGCTTGCGCGTTTTTAGCTGCTCCTGGCACCCTGGCTCGAAGGCAGTGAAGGGAAATGGAAGCGGATACGTCAAAGCATGTGGAAGGTGCTGAAGCACAGAGCCCCTGCATGCACAGCTGCCCCTACAACAGGCAAATCAACTCACGCAATTCATGCAAAGCAGAGCAGAGCAGGAAAGGAAGGTAGCAGCAGGCCCCGCACCTGTACAGGATACATGCCGAGGGGTTGAGAAACGCGAGCTCGCGCAGGCGCAGGCGGATCGTCTCGGCATCAAACATGGCCCCCGTTGTGAAGATGGTCGGGTCAAACAGGAAGCGCACCTGTGTAGCATGCATTCAGACAAGCAGACGGTGCGGATGAGTGACAGGTGGTGGGAAGCGTGCTACCTCATGCAGGGTGCGCGTCTAAAGATTTATGAAGGGGGCATATAGACAGCGGCCCGCGCAGGATGCAACCGGTGGGTGAGGGGTGGAGGCATTGGCCTCATGCAGGGAGTGGCAGGGCAGGGCAGGGCAGGGCAGGGCAGGGCAGGGCAGGATACAAACTAAAAGCACCACAGGTTGCAGACCATGCATATGAGGTCGGTGCAAGCAGCCTGAAAGAGCTCGAAAGCAAAAAAAGGCTTTGATTTCCTTTCAGGGCCACCACCTCATCTGCCAAGACTCGTTGAGCAACCTTGCTTCTCAGACAAACCCAGCAGCCGACAAGGTGGTCACAAAAGCTGCCAGACCAACAGGCGGCTCTGGTAGCTCGCTCATGCCAATCAAGAGGCTCTTTTGACCGCCGTGTGCTTCTGCGGGCATGAAGCCATGCGCCTCAGGTGCAGCCTCCCCATTCTGCCTTCTAAAAGCAGCCATAAAAGAGTTGGGACCCATCCGAAGAAGAACAGGAGAGATGAAGAGCATATGATGCACACCATGCAAACCTGGGATTCTCTCGTGACCAGGAGTGCGCGTGCCCGTGTACCACAAGTACAAGCATGTGTGAACAAGGAGTGTGTGTGTGTGTTTGCCCTTGCACCAAAAGAGCAAGCATTAATGGACGAGGAGTGCATGTGCCCATGTGCCACGTATACATGGACCAGGATTGTCTGTGTGTGTGTGTATGTCCTTGTGACATAAGCACAAGCATAAATTGACCTGGGGTCTGCGCGCACATGGACTGCCAGTAAGTGCATGAATGGACCATGAGTTCACACTGTCGTATAAATGCATGCAACCATGAGTGCATGCATGCATGGACAACAAGAGCAGGAAAACATGGGCACTCAAGAAGCGTGAGCCATGCACAGCTCACCCATGAGCGCGCGCGTACAAGGGGGCACTACAGGACCATGGCGCAAGCAGAGTTGGACCCCGCCCCCGCGAAGCGAGAGGGGGCCGTGTGCAACAAGCCACAACCCACCTGGGTGCCCCTCCTGTCAGCATGCTCCGTGGGTAGCTGGGCTTCCCGCATGGCCATGAGCGGCACACCCCTGGAGAAGTTCTGGTAGTACTCCAAGCTGTCCCGCCACACCTGTCGCCACAAGACGAGCCGCACACACGCCACAGTTGCACAAGAGCCGACATGCAGGCACACAGGCACATAGGCACAGTCATACAAGGGCACCGTCGTCCACAGGCAGGGCAAAGTCATCCACAGGCACAGCCGTCCACAGGCTCACTAATACGTAGGCACACAGGCACAGCCGCACGAGGGCCAGCACATAGGCACACAGGCACACAGGTACAGTCATGCAAGGTCGCAGTTGTCCACAGGCACAGCCGTACACAGGCACAGCCATACAAGGGCCAGCACATGGGCACACAGGCTCAAAGCGGTTGCCTGAGGTTCTCAGAGCCCATTGCACATAAAGCAAGCAGAGGCGAGCAGGGTGGCAAGGGCAGCCACAGCTGCAGTCACGCCGCAGCGCCACCCCCACGGCTTTGCCTATCACACACCCGGACTTCCAGGAATTGGCTGAGCGCGTTCACGACGCTGATGCCCACGCCGTGTAGGCCGCCAGACACGCTGTACCCGCTGGATTCCCCGCCAAACTTGCCGCCCGCGTGTAGCACAGTGAGCACCTGTAGTGGAAAAGATGGCCAGGTCAGACACTTGGAAGGCCCGCACGAGGAGGGCAAGGCCAGCTGCTTGAAAGGCCACCTTGGGACGGGCTTGTCAAAATCATTATCTCAAGCCCATCCCTGACAAAGCAGTGAGCAGGACAGATTGCGTGGGCAGAGGTCCTGATCAGGGAACCCAGGCCCCATCATATTGCACAGGTTTGCATGCCCTTACCCATTTTCCATTATTGATGCCCAAGCCATGTGTATCGCTAGCTTGTACTGGTGTTGAGCGCATGTGCAGCACAGCTTGTTGTAGGCACGCATGCTGCTCTGACTGACATGCTGCAAGCACACATGCTGCTTTGACTAACATGCTGCAAGCACACATGCTGCTTTGACCAACATGCTGCCAGCGCACATGCTGCTCTGACCAACACGCTGCAAGCACGCAGGGTGCACTAACTAGCGTACTGCAGGCATGCATGCTGCTCTGACTAACATGCTGCAAGCACGTAGGGTGCACTTACTAGTGTACTGCAGGAATGCATGCTGCTCTGACTAACATGCTGCAAGCACGTAGGGTGCACTTACTAGTGTACTGCAGGCATGCATGCTGCTCTGACTAACATGCTGCAAGCACGTAGGGTGCACTTACTAGCGTACTGCAGGCATGCATGCTGCTCTGACTAACATGCTGCAAGCACGCAGGGTGCACTAACTAACGTACTGCAGGCATGCATGCTGCTCTGACTCACATGCTGCAGGCATGCAGGGTGCACTAACTAACGTACTGCAGGCATGCATGCTGCTCTAACTAGCGTGCTGCAGGCACCCCCAAGTGCACCTCTACAGAGTGCACCCCTGAGTGCAGGCACCCCAGAATGCACCTCTACAGAGTGAATTTCACTCGGTGAAGTGCGCCAAGCTCCTCGTATGAATGCTGAGATCTGACGAGTAAGGTAGTACCTCTGTGCATGCACATTTGCCTGTTATAAAAAAATCACATGCAACCAGCCTCACATCCTTGTGCCAAGCACCCTCACACAGGCACCACCACCTCAAGCTAATGCTCTCTATCTCACACACACACACACACATATCCCTAAACAGGATCTCCTGGTGTTCTGCTGGCCTGCAAAAGAGCGAGCACCCACAGTACACTGCTTAAGCGCACGCCCTGCCTCAAGCGCCAACCCACCCACGCCAGGGTGCTCGTAAGTGGGAAGCCACCTCCATCAGAAACAAGCACACACGCACACACACATGCACACAAAATTGCACATGAACGCACCCACCGTCTCGAGTGCTGACTTCCCCGTGCGAGGGTGTACGCTGGTGGGGACACCCCGGCCATCATCTGTGACTGTGACCCATCCTTGGTCAAGGTCAAGGTCCACATCAATGACACTGGCGTGCCCGCCTTGCACCTGCGCTCAGCCAGGCAGGGGGCAGCAAGTCCTGTGGTATGACTGAGGGGCTAACTGATGCAGGTGCTCTGGTGTGACTAAGGGGCTAACTGCTGTAGGTATGCGATGAGGGGCAACCTGACCGAGGCATATCGAGGGGCACCCTGCCACAGTTGTGCGACTGAAGACCACCTGACTGAGGTGCGTGATGGAGGACAGCCTGTTTGAGGCGCTCAAGCCGCCGGGCGTGGGCATACGGCAGTATAACACATAGGGGGAATGAGGAGTAGCTGGCGCATGAGCCGCCTGGTGTAAGCATGTGCCACTGCAACACAGGGGTATGAGGATTGGCTGGTACTCAAGGTGCCGGGCGTGGGCATGTGGCGCTGTAACTCTAGGGGTGCTAGGATAGCGGGCTGCTGGCTATTTGCTCATTTGCTAGATTGAGCCGAGTATAACTTAGAACACCTTGTTGCTACCAGGGGGAGAGGCGGACTTACAGGGGACAGGGTGCATGCTCCTGAACTGGGTGGAGTTATGGGTCAGCCAGGAACAGTAATCAGTTACATCACACACATGTGCACGTGCACATAAATGCGTGCACACGAGCATGAACATGCATCCACATGCTCATCCACAGTGCGACATCCTAAGATGCCTCCACTTCTTTTCAGGTTCAAGTCTTTCTAGTGAATGCCTTTTGGTTCTTGAGTTTGATCTGTATTTGCACCATGGAGCATGGGGGATGAAGGCAGGCACAAGAAGGGCAGCCTGGAAGCGAGTCAGCATGCCAATCATGGGCTTGAGGCATGCAGTCTTGCGCTGGCAAGTCCAGGCAGCTCACAGCGCTCACCTCGTCAATTGAATTGTCAAGCACCTCGTACAGTAGGTGGTGGAGGCCTGGTTGGCCAGTGCTGCCTATGTACATGCCTGGCCTTTTGCGCACTGGCTCCAAGCCCTCCAGGACCTGTGATCGCCACATTTTGACACGGACAAGGCATTGTATATGTTTGTGTTTGCCTGTTCTTGTCAATCATGAGAAAGAAGAACTCTAGGATGCACTCTAAACCACAAGGCCCATTGGCTGCCTGAACCCAGGCACGCATGCCTCGTGCAGGGCAAACTTCATTCCATTCTGTCCTGTGAAGAAGAATTACAACCCCCTGAAAGACCACAGACTTATTTTCATCATGGTCATTGACGCTGACAAGGCAGGGCAGGCTGAGGACTAACATGGCCGATGAGAAACAAACAAACAAGCACGATTCAGCCTTTTATTGCAATCACCTGAATGGATCCGGCATCATACATTTTATTGTTGGCCCTCTGTTGGACAGCGTTTTCAGGCAGGGCAGGTGCAGCGGCAGCACGCACTACAGGCCCATGAACTGCTGCTGTTTCAATTCCTGGCAGCTGACTTGATCTTACTGCAGCGGGCAGCCTCCATAATCCCAGGCAACACACAGGAGCGGAGCATGAGGGTGGAGTTGCATGCGGTATTGATGTAACGACACCGTGCAGGTTGCGTCCTTTCGAAATTGTTTGCATTATTAACAATAATATTTTTATAAAATGATCCGCAAGTTTATGAGAAAAGGGAGATGATTAGACACGGGCGACATCTGAGCAAAAAATATACTTCGTGAGTAAAAAAACTACAACAAAGACAGGAAAAGGCACGATGCAGGCCCTCGCACAAATCCCCCAAGCCTCCCAAGTGAGCAGCTTCAGTAGCAGGCAGGCTGTCCCCTGCGCCGGCCCCACATTGCCCCGCAGGAGTGCTCGCCAACAGGCTCGTCGTATGCAGCTGTATGGCGGTCCCGTGCTGTCGCCCGGCACGCAGAACTTGGCCACCCCTGTCCGCAATGGTAAGACCGTTCTCTCTCTCCCTGCCGCTCACCCTGCGTGTCTTTCGCACAACCTGATCCAGTGTGACAATTTGATGTGCTCTCCTTGTACGCAGTCGTCATGCGGGCGGAGCAGGCACAAGCCGAGCAGAAGTCCTCCGCCCCGTCTGGAGCGGGTGAGCCCGACTGGGTGCCCGTGTGCCTGCCCGAGGAGCTGCCCAAGGGTAAGTGGCACATAGCAGCGCGTTTTAAGGCTGTAGGGGCACCCTGGCCTGCTCGCCTTGAGGCCTGGTCGGGTGAGGATGATGTGGCCTGCAATCGTACAGAGTGGCCAGAAAGCGCTCGAGCGCTTCATCAGGCCGCACACTGCCGCAGACGTCTCATTCACACACCCTCGCTTCCCACGCCCAGGTGTGCGCAAGGAGCTGGAGATTGATGGCCAGCAAGTGCTGATGTTCTGGTACCGCAACCAGATTTACTGCATCCAGGCGCGCTCCCCTGCTGAGGGAGCTTACAGTGAGGGCTTCATCAAAGCCAAGTTCACTCAGGTGAACAAACCCACAGGCAATGTGTGCACAGGGCAGTGGGTGGGATCACACTAGGCATCTTAGTGCTCCTGTAGCTTGCACCCTTTCTGCTACAGACTCAGCCTCTGGCTAACCCACAAAAGAGCGCGCGCGTGCGTATGCAACACACTCTCGCGCACATGCACGCTGATGTTCTCGCACATATATATATACACACGTGTACATGCGCATATTTACACGAGTACGCGCAAGCACACACGCACACGCATTTAGTGGGACGTAAAGCACACATGCATGCACATGCATGAATGCACAAGGCTTTAGGGTAGGAAGTGAGCTTGACTGCATATGGACGAAATGCTGCTTGCATGCCTTCACATAGGTCCACACCGGCAGTGATGCCTTGGGCACGCCAAGCCAACGCAAGCTGAATCTCTTAATCCCCTTTACATGAGAGGCTGGTTTGCTGGGCAGCGCGGTTGTCATTTGAATTGGGAGGGCCACACTGACCTGCTGGAGAGCATGTGCAAAGCTGCACTTAGTGCAACTCCGTGCCATGCATGACACATTCTCCACCCCTTGAACAACATGTGTCTGACCAACCACAGGATTACTGCATTGAGTGTCCTTCAACTGGCTCTCTCTTCTCCCTACAAGACGGCTCCATCAAGTCGTGGTACCCCAACAACACGGTCCTGCGAGCCCTGACTCCCCAGAGCACGTGCCCGAGGATGGAGGTGCGGGTTGGACAGTCAAGTCCATTCAATAAGACACAGTTAGGCAGCTACTGTACCTTCCATCATGCTGCATGCATGGGTTACATGCGGCTGTGAAATTCTGATGGCATGTGTTCTGTACTGATGCCTTGTTGGGGAGACCTGGTGGGAACCGTTTGGATGTGTGTGCAACATGACCTATGCGGCTGCCAAAAGACAGTGGCTAGCGTCCCAGGCATCAACTGGGATGAACTTTCAGCAGCGGGCAGCACTCCCAGCCACGCTGTTTAAAATCATGGCTCATACACTCTTGTTATGTTTCTGTGGTGCATTGTGTGGTGCTCACCCTTAATGGAAATAACGACGATCCTGCCTCGGCCAATGCATGTGTGGCCTTCAGGGCAGTCCCACTCAGCGCAAAGGAACTGATGCTGCGATGTGACTTAAGCATAGTATTTCAAACAGTGAGTGGCACACTCCTAGCCTTCAAGTGGCCCTCCTGCATGCCCTTGAACCCTTCTGCAAGGGAAATTCAGTAGTAATCTGCACGAGTACGCCTTTTGTGAGAGGGGGGCAAAGGTGCCATTCACTGTCCACAACACCGGGATAGCACTGTACGCTGCTGGTTTTGATTTCGCTGTGTGAGTATTGGTGCTATACCAAGCTGTGAAGGGCACCTAGCCCCCACTCTGGTATAGTGTGACCAACAGGCTAGGGCCTGCCAGTGTGGGGAGTGCAGGTCAATGCTGGATGTCAGAGGCACCAGTTCGTAGCCCTTACCGCGCTGCAGGGGGGTTACGTGCCACCCCCGCCTGCAGCGGGCAGTCCCACCCAGCATGAAGGAACTGCCATGGGCCTGGCAGAAGTGCAGGTGGCGGCTTCCACCAGAGTGGGCCCGCCACACCAACACACACAACCCCCACAGGCATGGTTCACAATTGCGCATCAAGCTCAACAGGTAAGCTTCTACAGAAGCAGCCTGTCATGACCCTCTGGTCACTGGGTGTTGTTGGCTCATCATGCATGTGTGCCTCATGCATGCACCGCAGATCTTCCCCGTCAAGCTAGCCCAGGATGCGATCTACGTGGATGTGAGCGGCGCGCAGTTCAAGGGCTCCTCGTACGCCAACAAGGGCGGTTCAAACACGTCCCTGGAGAACAACAATGTGTTTGCCGTGCAGCCAACTGTGTACTTTGACGGCATGGACCCTGCAGAGGAGAGGGCCACGCCGCTCATGCAACCAAACGCAAAGCAGGTCAGTTGCAGAAGCATGCGCAGCGATGCGCGGGTGGGGCGGCTCGAGCAATAAGTAGAGGTGCATGTCCGCATATTGCATGTCGGCTTTCAGCACCGACTGTTGTTTCCAGGGATGTCCAAAATGGTGCTTGCTTGGCATGCAATGTAGATCCAATAACCAAGGCCACAGTGGTTAACTAACCTCGTTACGTAGGAGAAGGGTTAAGACACTTCTCGTTTTGCTGCAACTGGTCTAAGCAAACGGACTGAGCTCCTGGGAAAGGCAATACAAGCCTGTGGGCCCTGAATACATGAGGGATTGATTGCTTGTCAAGCAAAGTTCATAGATTGCGTGGCAATCTTAAAGAAAGTCACTGAATAACAAATAAATTTTATATGTCAAATGCCTCGCAGGGAACCAACCCTGCCATTGTCATCCTTACCATTGGGTTAACAGCAGCTGTTGTAGCAGTTGGCTACGCCATTGTCCAATATGCCAACATGTAAAAGGTTCTCGACATGTTTGGCCAGCCTCAGGAAGGGCTTGAAGATTAGCAAGCTCACACACATTCAAGCTTGGTGCAGGTCTGTGGGCATGTTCGCTAGTGTGGACACGATGGGCTGGTCTGTACATGTATAATATCCGGGTGTTGATTGGTGTTGTTGCTTGTGCCTCTGAAGCGGACCTCAGCTGATGATCAACCAGCGCTTCCATTCGGGAACAATTGCTTGGTTCTAATGTACAGACTTCTTCTCCTGTTTCTTATTCATTTCTGCATTTCATTGCGTGCTGTTTAAGCATGTCTGGCTAGTAAATTTTGACGGAGCGCAGGAAAAATCCCAGATGGACCGAATTTGGATGAAAGCTTCAGGGTCACAGATTTTCAAGGATTAAGTAAAAAAAGTGTGAATGCTAGGCTGCATTAAGAAAGCAATGTAACACCGTCCTTCAAGAATTGAAGTTGCTGTAGCACCATTTACTTGTCGCATCTGCAAAAAAAACTTAAGACTATGGAGCTATGGGGGGAATTGTCATTGCGACAGTGTTGGACACTGCAGCACTGGGAATCAGTATACAATTAAAGCAGCTGTCAGACCAATCAAGCAATTCAGCATCAAATCAAAAATGGGCTTTAAATTTGGAGACTTGGTTACAAGGGGTTACAAGAAAAAGGCCTTCAGTCAAGAAGTGCGACTGCTAGCGTACTCTATCAGTGCATGAAGGAAGAAACAGAGCTTTTTGTTTTCCTGGCCTAGAAAAGCAGACACATTGTTGAGGCGTGTGAATTTTTAGTCTAAGTTTGTTGAGGCACATCATGTGGGTACCATCAATGATTGTTGAGGCCTGTGAAGGGATAGGGAAGCATAAGTCCTTCAGAGAAGCATAAGTCCTTTGGAGAGAGACCACGTGTGGATGGGTGCAGTGAAAAAGGACGTGTTGTTTGTTTGTTTGTTTGTTACAAGACGCGAGCGGACACAGCAATGTCCTTAAGGCAGGCAAGGCAGAAGAGCTGAAAAAGCGCATCTTGTATCATCATGAGCATTACACATGTCACAAGAAGGGGAGGCACTGAGTCCAGGTCACAGTTTCAATTCGTTAAGTGTGGGCACGAAGTCTGAAGCGAGCCACACTGCAAATAATGTCAAGAGGAAGACCAAGAAGCATGTATCTAGGAAGGCTGTAAAGCAAATGCGGTGAAGGGGCTTTTCTTCCCAAGTGGCCCCTTTTCCTTGATTGATGTGTGGAGCCTTCTGCTGCTTGCGTAGTTTTCTTTCTTCATTTCTAGCGAATGCGTGACCTGGGCCCTCTTGGTAGGGGGGGCACACCATTGATGGTAAGCGGAGCATTTGCTGTTGCGCTTTTGTGGATGTATATCAGAGCAAGGTGTCCAATAATCCAAGTACCTTCCCCTGAGGTCCACAACAAACGACTGAGATTAATGGGCTCACACTTCAGCAGCCTTTCCTTGACCAGTAGGATTGTGTGAGACCATTCATAGCAGACAGGATGCGGGATGACCAACAATCATCGCACCGTGAGCTCAGTTGCGCGTCAGCTTGTAAGATGTATCTCGCAGTGGAGCTATTGCTTTGGGTTAAAGCATTGTAAAGCCGCACTGCCGCCCAGAATCTGTTGAACTGTAGAGGCTCTAGACCACACTTGCGCATGATATACCATGAAGGGGTTGTGTCCTTGACCATCAGAATCCTCTTGAGCACTGTCATCAGCCATTCTTTATAAGGATTGTCCATTTCTTTGCATTGTCGTAAGAATGTTACATAAAAGAAAAGACTCACTAACAAGGTAACCCCTGTTTGCGTGAATTAAGGAAGAAGTTTACATCTGGTGCAAGCACCAGGCAAACCTCCACCATCAAACGAGGAAGAAGGTCATTAGTGGGGGTCGGGAGGGTTCTGAAAGAATGTTACATACTACATAGTTTGCATCATTGTACCTGCCAAGCAAGGGCAGCTAAGCTGAAGTCAAACAGGCCTGCAACCGAGACAAACAAAAGGCAAGCAAGATTGTGTTCTGAAATCTAGGCAGAGCATTCTAGGCAATCGATATCGAACACAAACAAATTCAGGCCTTTGGTGTCTGCTTGGCTAATGAAGTCTCTTAGACTGTTTGAGCTAACATAGGGGGCGCAAAAGAGGTGTAGTCTAGTCCAATGCTCTTTTGCTACGGGACCTGCTGCTAGAGGAGCTTAGAACCAGCACTTCAAGGCGAGGAAACCTCCAAGAGCGTGCTTGTGGGCTGGCTCGCAAACGTGCGAGCGCTCTGGCAGCTGGTTGGTTGAAGTAGCTAGTCAGCGAGCCTTGCTCTGTTTTGATCTCTTTCGTTGTCATCCGTTGCTGTGATCTTGCCCTTGCGCGCTTGTGAACTGCCTTAAAACATCTTCCGGCTTTCAGTCATGCTATTCACTAAAACATCTGGCTTGCAGACACTACCTTTCTTCTGATTTGAGCGCATTTAGTTTTGGTGTAGGGTAGCAGGCGTCTCAGGCTTCAGCTAAGCTGCCCTTGTTCAGCGGATACAGCTATGTAACCTAACCTTAGAACCAGCACTTAACCTGCCAGTTGCTCTTTTTTAGTTCAACTAGCCACCTGTGCCATCGGTGGTGGCTGTTGCCACCTGCGCCATTGTCGCCACCTGTGCCATCGGTGGTGGTTGTTGCCACCTGTGCCATTGTCGCCACCTTGTGCCATCGGTGGTGGTTGTTGCCACCTGTGCTCAGTGACTGTTGGCGTATGGGTTGCACACAGACCTCGGCGCTTGGGGCCTAAGGTCTGGGGCTCAGCCCTCGGGGGCGGCTGCTCAGGGGTAGTTAATGTCGGGGCTCCATCCATCCATGGTGGGACTCTGGTCTATCCTTCAACACGCACCAGAGTCTTGCAGGGTACCCCACAGGGCCCGTGCTTGCACTTGCATCCCATGCCCCAACCTCTCATCCCATGCCCCACCCCCTCATCCCACGCCCCACCCTCTCATCCCACTCCCCACCCCC
>LKMJ01002510.1_pt1 | contig 16893 bp, 19 predicted proteins | sample 643391 | NCBI WGS metagenome assembly LKMJ01 (sample SAMN04112250, study PRJNA286221) | soda lake metagenome | biome: soda lake; feature: Kulunda Steppe; material: water; isolation source: sample PL-Br10 brine of Picturesque Lake | place: Russia: Kulunda steppe | collected 2010-07
AACAGCCGCTCACCACGTGATTATCTGGTTCGTCATCTCGTTCCCAGTCGGCTGGGTGCTCGGCTTGCTGGTGACGCTGGCTGATCTCATCCGCCCGAAAAGCGACTGATTCTGAACCTTTTTACTCCGAGCGTCCTGAGGAGGCGATATGGCTATCAAGCTCACCCTCCCAGTCTCGATCGGGATCATCCTTGCAATCATCGTCGCGGGCACCATCCCAATGTTCAATTTCATGACGGAAGACACCGTGTTGATGATGGTCGTTCCGTCGATGGTCATCTTCGCTGCGATCGTCTTTGCAATCGGTGTCAAACACGGCGAGTATCGCGCAGGCGCTCCGTGACTGTTGTTGCCTGAACGGCGGATTCACCACTTCGTTTTGTTTCTGTAACGACGAGCGCAGACGCTCCGTCGACGTCGGGCTGGACGCGGATCGTCGCGCCGGCCGCTATCGGTGCCAGCACCCCAGCAACCACTGCGCCCGGCTCTGTCAGTGACGCGTCGAGAACAACCGTCTCGCCGGGCCCGAGTCCGTACTCGGTAGAGAGCTCTTCCGCAACGCCGACCAGTGTGCCGTGTGTGAACCGCTCATTGCCGACCTCGATTGCCGGATCGTCGGCGGTCACGCGCTCGGGTGGCTCGACCGGATTTTCACTCCACATCTCCGCTTCGAAGTGGACGATCCCAGGACTGTCCGGTGGGCCGCCGTAGGCGATCACCGAGCAACTCGATGTTGTGGCGTAGCTGCCGACTTCGGTTGCTGGGCCAACGACGGCCCGTGAGTCGACCGGCTCGACAGGATCGAGGCGGACTGTCGCCCCAAGCAGCGTTGCCCCCAGCAGCGCATACAGCGGGTCGGCGGCGTCGATCCCAGCTGTGTCGGGCTCGGCCGTTCCCTGCTTTCGCCCGACGAGGACGGTCACCTCCGCACCGGGATGGACGCCGAAATGCCCGAGCAGGTTTCCCGATTTCCAGCTGTTCCCGACAAAATCACGGTAGCTGTAGGGGGCAGTCTGGTCGGCGATCTCGAGCAGCGCCCCATCGGTTTCGCGTGCTTTTGCGAGCAGCGTTTTGATTGTCGCCATTAGAAGCTGTTCCGGAGCCTGTCGAAAAAGCCCTGGTCGACCTCGATATCCTCGCCACCCGCTTCGGCAAAGGCCTCAAGTGCCTCTCGTTGCTCCTCGTTGAGCGATTCCGGCGTGACGACTTCGACCTGCACGTAGAGATCGCCAGTTCCACGGCGCTGTGGTCGTGGCATCCCTTTGCCTTCGAGGCGGAAGGTTTCGCCACTCTGTGTGCCAGCAGGCAACTCGAACTCGACGGGACCGTCGAACGTGTCGACCTCGATCGTATCGCCGAAGACCGCCTGTGGGAAGGAAATCGGCTGGTGTTTCTGTAGATCCGAGCCGTTGCGGTCGAACTCGGGGTGGTCCTCGACGTTGATCTCGACGTGAAGATCGCCGCTGCGTGCGCCTTTTTCACCCGGTGCACCCTCGCCGCGAAGCCGCAGCGTCTGGCCGTTCTGGATACCTGCTGGGACTTCGACTGTCAGTGTTGCTTCCCCCCGTACGATCCCTTCGCCACGACAGGTCGAGCAGGTTTCATCGTAGATCGTTCCCTCGCCGTTGCAGCGCCGACAGGTCGTCCGCTGTTGCATTCGGCCAAATGCAGTCTCCTGAACCTGTGTCTTCTGTCCGCGGCCGTTACACTCCGGGCAGGTTCGTGAGTCTGTCCCTGGTGGGTGGCCACGGCCGTCACAGTCCGAACACTCCTCTGGACGGTTGATCGTGACTTCCTTTTCAGTGCCGTGGTATGCCGTCTCCAGATCGATCGTGAGCCGTGTTTTCAGGTCTTTCCCTTTCTGTGGTCGGTTCCGCGAGCGACCGCCACCACCGCCGAAAAACTGATCGAAGATATCGCCCATGCCGCCGAATCCGCCACCAGCGCCGCCGAAGGGGTCGCCGCCAGTGCGGCCACCAGCGCCGCCACGACCGCCGTTTTTTGTCGCACCGCGTTTCTCGGCTTCGATGTACTGGTCGTGACCCAGCTGATCGTACAGCTGCCGTTGCTCGTCGTCTGTCAGTACCTCTTTTGCTTTCTTCGCTTTCTTGAATTTCTCTTCGGCGTCGGGCTCGTCGCTGACGTCGGGGTGATACTTCCGAACCGCTTCCCGGTAGGCTTTCTCGATCTCCTCTTCGCCAGCATCCCGCGAGACATCCAGTATATCGTAGAAATCTTCTGTCATCAGTTATACCCGTGTATGCCATTCGGACACTAAAGATAACCGGCTTTGTGCTCACCACGTGAACCGGCCGGCACCGGCAACCGACAGCACAAAGTGAGCGCATACTCAACTATCAGGAAGAAAGCAGACGCTATGACCTGGACACGCCGTGGCCTCCCCTTGCTCAGAACACGACTGCCGACGACGGCACCGACAGCTGGTGTGTTGCTTGGCGATCTGCTCGTCCTGTTTGCCTTCGTCGCGACAGGGCAGTACGCACACAACTACTACTTCTGGCAGGCACCGTTGCATACGGTGTTCATCCTCATTCCCTTTGTCATCGCCTGGCTGGTTGTTGCCCCGCTTTTCGGGCTGTTTCGTCGGACGACACTCGGCAGTCTGAGACAGCTGGTTCCCCGTGTCGGTGCTGCCTGGATCGCTGCCTCTCTCGTCGGTGGTGCGATCCGTGCCACACCACTGTTTCCCGGCGGCGCACCGCTTTCGTTCCTGCTTGCAAACGTCGCCTTCGGCCTGCTCTTTTTTGTGAGCTGGCGAGTACTCGTCGTCGTCGCGTACAGACGACGCTGAGCTGTCTTTTCTCGGCTGTCGCTGCTGTCTCCCAAGCAATTTTATGATTCTGTACATTCATGTTCCCTATGTCGCTTATCGCCAACGTTCGCCTTCATGGTAATCTCATCCTCTTCGAGGCGACATTCGAACGAGAGCCCGCGGCGAACTGTACGTTCGCGGACTTTCACTCTGTCGAGCAGCCGACCGGCGAGCGGGGATATGTCTTCTTTTGGTGGGTCGATGGCTGCGATCTCGACAGCTTTGAGGACGCGCTCGGTGGGGACGACACCGTCGAGGGATTCAGACGAATCGGTACGGTTGGCAGTCGCGGCCTGTACCGGATCGAGAGTCGGTCGTTCGAGCCGTCCCAGCCGCTCGTCTTCCCGCTGTTTCGTGATAACGACATCACCGAAATCGAGACGAAACGCAACGTCGACGGACTCCACATCCACGCCAGGTTTCCCTCACGGCTCGCACTCGACGTGTTTCTCGACGCCACCGAACAGATTGCTACACACACCGAACTCGAACGACTGTACAGCGAATCCGCCGACAACCCCGAGCGCCTGACTCGCCGCCAGCGTGAAGCTGTCGTCCTCGCATACGAGCGGGGGTACTTTGCGGTCCCGAAACAGGTAACGCTCACTGAACTTGCCGAAGAACTCGAGATCACACAACAGACGCTCTCACGACATCTCCGGGTTGGTGTCCAGAAGCTGTTGCACACTGCAGTCGGCTCGATGGAGATATAAAAACACAGTAGCGTAAGCAACGACGCATATACGCCACAGCGGCGTACGGGCTGTGGGGGGAATGTGGTGGTTGGGACAGAGACACGCCAGGCTGTGGGGTGTTACATGCCGGGTCTGACCAGTCGGGGGTCACCGGCACGGAGCCAATGTTTCGAGTTTGGTGTGACAACGCCTTTGATGCTGGGTTGCAGATTGTCTGTATGAGCGAAATTCATCCGTCACAGCGCGTCGCGGTGCTGGCTGACTCACAGAATCTCTACCATTCTGCCCAGAGTATGTACACACAGAACATCGACTACGCAGCGTTGCTCGAGGAGGCAGTCTCCGGCCGCGAGCTAACCAGAGCAATTGCCTACGTCGTCAGAGCCGACTCACCCGAAGAGGAGTCGTTTTTCGATGCGCTGGTCGACATCGGCTTCGAAACCCAGATTAAGGATATCAAGACCTTCCCCGATGGTAGCAAGAAGGCTGACTGGGATGTTGGGATGTGTCTCGACGCCGTGACACTCGCGAACCACGTCGACACGATTGCACTCTGTACGGGCGATGGCGATTTCACCCGGCTCTGCCGGCATCTCAAACACGAAGGCGTTCGCGTCGAAGTGATCTGTTTTGCTGAATCGACAGCCGAGGAGTTGGTCGAGGCTGCTGATGATTTCGTGGATATGAGTAGCAACACCGAGCGATTTCTCCTCTAGAGGCGGTGCAAGCCACAAACTGTTTATTGCTGCCAATCCCACCGCAGACCAATGAATCTGAAACGAGCAGACAATTGCTGGTAGCGTCGTCGTCGTTTTTTTGATTCTGATCGGTGTGTTGTTCGCTGCCGGCATTCTCGGTATTCCTGACGGTGGGTTAGAAGACAACCAGTGGGGCGAGGTCGAAGAAGACCGGATCGAGGTACTCACGACAGTCTGGGTCGACAATCCGAACCCGTTTGGTGTGGGTGGAGACACTGATGTCGAGTACGAGGTCGCACTGCAGGAGATCGAGCTCGCCGCGGGTTCGGGGACCGACCTCGGCATCTCCTCGGGGTACAACGAACTGGAGCTGTCGACAGATCTCCGCCAGCAACGACTCCCCGAGTGGTGGGCTAGCCATCTCAACAACGACGAGGTGAGCGATCTCGATGTCGATGCGACTGTCCACACCTCGGTCGGGCCGTTTTCGGGCTCACCCTCTGGCAGCCACAGCGACGAGATTGACACTGACATCGAGGGCGCACTCGATGAGGGGTTCTCGGAGTTCGAGGGTGAGTACAGCGCAACCGGTAGCGGCCTCCGTACGCCGGACGATACGGCGATCGAGCCGACTGTCGTCGTCGAGGACGCCACAACAAGGTGGGGTGAGGTGACCGAAAACGAAACCGAGATCCGACTGACGACGACGATCGAGAACCCGAACCCGTACCCGATTCCGACACCCGCCTTTACCGGTGACGTCGAGTTCAACAATATCACCGTCGCGGATTGGACAGCAAGCGAGGTCGAACTCCTGGAGGCCGACGAGGATGCGACGATCCCGCCAGGCGAGACCGAGCAGCGAACCTTCGTCGTGGTGATGGACAACCAGAACGTTCCCGACTGGTTCGGAACACACGTCGACCGCGAGGAGTTCACGGAGATGGAGATTGCCGGACAGCTCGCCTTCTCCGTCAGTGATAATCAGGTAACGATCCCACAGGAGGGTGACGGCATCCGCTGTGAGTTCGACCTAACAACGTCGATATTCGTCGATCAAGACGATGGCCTCGACCGGACTGGCTGTGGCCTCACACCGATCGAGACGACGACCGACGAACTCGAGGCTGCCGGGGCGACGCTCGATATTACCCAGACAGAGTGGTGGGACGACCAGTTCGGTGACGATGACGGCATCCTCGATCCGGAGTTCCCAGACGACAGTGACGACGAGGAGGACGATTCCGACAACGGCATCGACGACGTGATCGGTGACGACGACGAAGACAACGGCGACGACGATGATGGAGACGATAGCGACGAAGACAACGGCGACGATAGCGATGAAGACAATGGGGATGACGACGACGATATCATCTCGGATGACGATGATATTCTGTAGCCTCTCGTAGCGTTCAACTCGTTTCCTGCGTTGATTGTTGATACCCCTCACGCAGTTCAGCAATGATTATGAGACCAATAGCAATTCCGACGAGACTCCAGATAGCGATCAACGGTGCTCCGCTGACTATTGCTGAAAACCATGCAGCGAGCACCAGCAATACGAGCGTGACAACACCCAGCCGCGAGGTGCTCGAGACGGATTTGTCGGTCTGTCTCAGATACAGCTGTGGGAGGATGGCTCCAAACAGGACGAGGAGTGCAAACGCGACGACAAATCCCCACTGGCCAGGTATCCCGACGACTGTCTCGATGATGCCGAGAAGTACAATGGAAAGTACCCCCGCAAAAATCGCAGCAGCGATGATCTTGTTCTCAGAGACACTCATACCAGTACCTCTCCTGGCACACATATAGTTCAATCGTATTTGTATTTCTAGTATTTTTATATATCTATACACTCACTCTACGTACCGTCTGTTCGACGATCGAACCAGTCCGTGGCTAACCGCCAGTGGTAAAACAGTGTGATACGTACCCACAGCCAATGAGTAAAGCGATTGAAACCTATCTTGTGACACAGGAGAATCTCTCGGCGGGGCGGCACACCGAGTCGATCGTCGAGGCGGCGATTGCGGGTGGTGTCGATGTCGTGCAGGTCCGTGAAAAGAACCGAACTGCAGCCGAGCGCCTGGCGCTTGCCCGGCGACTCCGAGAGCCGACGGCGGAGGCAGACATCTCGTTGATCGTCAACGACAGGGTCGATATCGCGGTCGCTGCCGACGCCGACGGCGTCCATCTCGGCCAGGACGATCTCCCGATCGCCGATGCGCGCGAACAACTCGGTGCGTACGCCACGATCGGGCAGTCTGTCTCGACTGTTGAGCAGGCACGCGAGGCCGCCATGGCAGGTGCCGATTATCTGGGTGTCGGTCCGATCTACGATACCGACTCGAAAGCCGACGCAACGGCGGCGATCGGAGTTGAAACTGTCGAGGCGATCGCCGATGCAGTCGACCTGCCGATTGTCGGAATCGGTGGTGTGACTGCTGATCGAGCCCCTGCTGTCGTCGCTGCAGGTGCCGATGGTGTCGCCGTCATTACAGCGATCACGGCCGCCGACGATCCGGCAGAAGCGACCAGAGAGCTCGCTGCTGGCGTTGCCGAGGGGAAGCGTCGACAGACGGAGACAGTGGAGGGAGATGCATGACTGTCGATCTCTCCACCGATCTCGACACCGTCGAACAGACCTCACCGCTCGTTACCGCCCTGACGAACTCCGTGACGGTAAACGACGTTGCCCAGATAATCCTCCACTGGGGTGGACTCCCGGTGATGTCCGAAGACGAGCGTGAAATCGCTGATATGATTGGCGCGGCACAGGCCTGTCTGCTGAATATGGGAACGATCACCGAGACTGGCGAGGCGACGATGATGGCCGCTGGCGAGGCCGCAAACACACAGGGCGTGCCGATCGTCTTCGATCCGGTCGGTGTGGGTGCAACGCCGACACGCAATCGGGTCGCAGACCGTTTCGTGACCGAACTCGACATCACCGCGATCAAGGGGAACTACGGCGAAATTACCGCACTCGTCGGTGCTGACGCCGAGGTTCGTGGTGTCGAATCTGTCGGCGAGTACAGCGACATCGCGAGAACGGCTATCGCGTGTGCACAGGAGTTCGAGACTGTCGTCGTCGCATCCGGCGAGAAAGACATCGTCGCAACGGCCGACACTGCCCACGAAATTACCGCCGGCCATCCACAGATGGGCACTGTCGTCGGAACGGGCTGTATGCTGGGTGCGTCGGTCGCCACCGCTGCCGGCGCAATCGACGATGTCGAACGGGCTGCACTCACCGCGACGCTTGCGTTTGGACTCGCAGGTGAGGCTGCAGCAAACGGAGAGTTCGGTGCCGTTCACGGGCCCGCAAGCTATCTTGTCGCCTTCAAAGACGCCGTCGCGGGGATTCACCAGACTGATCTGAACGTCGAGGATCGGATCGAGCCGCTGCTCGAAGCTGAGTAGTACAAAAAATAGCGACGGTGTCCTCTCGACAGCGGTGTTACTCGAAGTGGCTCAGACAGGTCTCGTACTCGTCGGCGACCGAGTCCCAGTTGACAACCTCGAAGAAGCCATCAATAAAGGAGCCGCGGTCTGGTCCGTAGTCGTAGTAATACGAGTGTTCCCAGACGTCGAGTGCGAGAATCGGATGGGCACCCCAGAGTGCGCCCTGGTCGTGTTTGTCGACTGCGACGTTTCGCAGCTGTTTTGCGACTGGATCATACACCAGTAGCGCCCAGCCACCGGCGGCGGATGCGGCGGCTTCGAACTCGCCTTTCCAGCCCTCATAGGAGCCAAAGTCCTCCTCGATGCGGTCGAGCAGGTCGCCGTCTGGCTTGCCACCGCCGTCGGGATGCATGTTCTCCCAAAACAACGTGTGGAGATAGTGTCCACAGCCGTTGTGGGTGACACCACCGAGTGCACCCGCAGAGCCGCCGAAATCGCCGCTTTCGCGGTTTTCGGCGAGTGTCTCCTCGGCGGAGGCGAGCCCGTTTACGTAGCCCTGGTGGTGTGTGTCGTGGTGCCACGTCACAACCTGTTCTGAGATGTGTGGTTCGAGTGCGTCGTACTCGTACGGAAGTTCCGGAAGTTCTGGATCTGAATGTTCTGGCATTTGTAATCCCTTCAACTCGTTATGTTGGCTGGGAGCATCAAAAAGCTTCCCGAGCCGGTGATCTGTGTAGCCGCATTTCGACGGCTGTACAGACTGAACTGCTGATTTTAGTCATACCAACGGTTTTATATACTGCCGATGTAGCGTCTGGTATGAACCGCAGACGGTTGCTGGCAGTGTCGGGTGCGCTCGTGGCCGGGGCACTGGCAGGCTGTACGAGTGAGTCGGACGATGGTAGTGGTGATGATTCCGGAGACGACGACTCGGGAGACGGCGATTCAGGTGGGAGTGCCAACAGAGTCGAGCCGGAGATAGAGGACGAACAGCTCGCAACAGTCGTCGGTAGCACGAATGCGTTTGCCTTCGATCTCTACCGTGAACTGCTGGAGGAGCATCCCGAGGAGAATCTGTTTTCCTCGCCAGTGAGTATCTCGGTTGCGCTGGCGATGACCTATGCCGGGGCCCGCGGCGACACACGCGAGCAGATGCAGGAGACGCTCCGATTTGCGCTCGACGACGAGGATCTCCACGAGGCCTTTGGCGAACTGCAGCGGCGATTAGACGAGCGCGGTGAGGAGTTCGACCCCGAACAATTTCGGGGTAGCGGCTACGACGAGGAGGACGAGCCAGCGCCATTCAAACTCTCCATCGCGAACTCGTTGTGGGGGCAGGAGGGATACCCCTTCGACGAGGCGTTTCTGGATCGAATCGACGAGCACTACGGCAGTGGGCTCCGGGAGGTCGACTACCAGAGCGACCCGGAAGGTGCACGCGAAGAAATCAACGCCTGGGTTGCAGACGAAACCGAGGATCGAATCGACGACCTGCTCCCGCAGGGCTCACTCGACGACCTCACACGCCTGGTGCTGGTGAACGCGATCTACTTCCTCGCGAACTGGAAACATCCCTTCGAAGAGTCTCACACCAGTCAGGAGGAGTTCACTGCACTGGACGACAGTACGGAAGCGGTTCCGCTGATGTCGAAGAGTCACAGCTGGTCGTATGTCGAGGCAGACGGCACGCAAGCAGTCGAACTCCCCTACGTTGGTGACGAAACGTCGATGGTGGTGGTCCTCCCGCCCGAAGGGGAGTTCGAATCCTACGAGGAGGAGTTCGATGCCAAAACACTTTCTGACCTGCTCGATGGGATGGAACACCAGGAGGGAGCGGTCTCGCTGCCGCGGTTCGAGTTCGAGTCGAGCTTCCAGCTGAGCAGTGTCCTCGAAGCACTCGGGATGGTCGATGCATTCGACGAGGACGAGTCGAACCTCGATGGGCTCGTCGACCGCTCCGAGACTGACGAACAGCTGTTGATCGACGAGGTCTACCACGACAGCTTCGTCGCCGTCGACGAGGAGGGGACCGAGGCTGCCGCGGCGACTGGTGTCGTGGTCAGAGCAGAAGTAGATTCAGATCCTGCTGATCCGTTCGAGTTCGTCGCTGACCGTCCCTTTCTGTTTGCGATCCGCGACCAGCCGACCGAGACGATTCTCTTTTTCGGTCGTGTCGTCGACCCTGCTGGCTGGGAGTAACACCTACTCTCTTTGCACCGGCGGACGAACAAGCAACGTGAGACGTAATCGCTCGGGCCTGGATTTTGAGGGCACGACACTCAGCAGACGACAGGTTCTCGGCTCACTCGCTGGTGGGTCACTCCTCTGCGCAACAGCGGGTTGTCTGGTGGTGCGCGACGTGACACCCGAGACCGACAGCCCGCCGTCTGCAGCCGATGTCCCAACGGACGAGATCGAGCCCTACGAGCAGGCGATCCACGACCAGCTAAACGACGTTCGACGAGAACACGACCTCGATACGTTCAGCTTCACGGACGAAATTGCTGCCGTTGCGCGGAACCACAGCCAGGATATGGCTGATCGCGACTATTTCGCACACGAATCCCCCGACGGTGCGGATTTCGACGACCGCCTTGCGGAGTTTGTCCCCGACTACTGCCAGGAGATCGGCGAGAACATCGCAACAATAGGGCTCCGTTCTGACGATGCCGACGTGGCTGCTGACACCGTCGTTGCCGGCTGGATGGATTCCCCAGGCCACCGGGAGAACGTCCTCCACGAAGTCTTCGACGAGCAGGGGATCGGCGTTGCGATTACCGAGGACAGCCAGCTCTTTGCGACCCAGAAGCTCTGTCGCAGTACCTAGCTATGTGCGCTGTTATATATGAGCACAAATACGCCATCTGGAGCGCCGATAACGCCCTCAATCTCCCCGTGCTGTCTCGAACATCGCAATCGCCTCCTCGCGACGCTCGCTGTGGTCGACAATCGGTGCAGGATAGTCGGGTGCGTGCATCTTCCGGGTGCCCGAATCGAGTTCGTGCCAGGAGTGGATCGTTTCAGCAGGCACGTCTTCCAGTTCGGGAACGTACCGCTTGATGTACTCGGCGTCAGGGTCGTAGCGCTCGCCCTGTGTCATCGGGTTGAACACGCGGAAGTACGGCTGGGCATCTGTCCCGGTCGAGGCCGCCCACTGCCAGCCACCGTTGTCGTTTGCGGTGTCGTGATCGACCAGTTGCTGTCGGAACCAGTCGTACCCTTCTCGCCAGTCGAGGAGGAGATCTTTCGTCAGAAAGGAGGCGACGATCATCCGGACGCGGTTGTGCATGAACGCCTCCGCCCGGAGCTGTCGCATCCCGGCGTCGACGATCGGATACCCCGTCTCACCGTCTTTCCAGGCCTGGAGCGCTTCCGGATCGTCGTTCCACTGAATCGCATGTTCGTAGCTCTTGTAGTTCTCGGTGACGGCGTCGGGTCGGTCCCAGAGCACCTGGGTGTAAAACTCCCGCCAGGCGAGCTGGTCCTGAAACTCGAAGACGGACTGGCGCTCGGCTTCGCTCCCTGCGTCTGCGTGGGCGCGGTCTGTCGCCTGATACACTGTTCGAATCCCGATGGTGCCGTATTTGAGATCTACAGAGAGCCGTGATGTGCAGCTATCTGCCGGGTAGTCCCGGCGCTTCTCGTACTGGTAGATGTCGTCGTCGCAAAAGGACTCCAGCCGTTCCCTGGCTGGTTCGGTTCCTGCAGATGGGATTTCGGCTGTTGGCTCGTCGAATCCGAGTTCGGCAAGCGTTGGAATCGCGTCTACTGTCTGCTCACAGCTCCCCGATTCGACAGCAGCGAGAACCTCGCTCGTGGGTGGTTCGACCGGGTCGTGTTTCGGGCGGTCGTGCCACTTCTTTGAAAAGTAGGTGAAGACCTTGTAGGGGTCGCCGCTGTTTGTCGTGATCGTCCCGGGTTCGTGATGGACCGCGTCGTGGACGACCTGTCGATTGATCTCTGCATCGGCAAGCGCTCGCCTGACGGCGGCGTCGCGAGTTCGGGCCAGCCCCGTGTAGTCCGCACAGAAGCTGACCGAGGATGCGTCGAGCTCGTCGGCAATCTTTGGCAGCAACTCGGCCGGATCGCCGCGAGCGATGAGGAGGTCACTGCCACGCTCTCTGTAGGCTACTCGCAGGGAGTCGAGTGCATCACGGAGATATGCCATTCGCGGTGGCGCAGCGTGTTCGAGCACATCGGGATCGAACACGAAGACGCCAGCTGTCTCGGCTGCCGTTTCGAGCCCCCGGTCGAGCCCCAGGTTGTCCGTGACCCGGAGATCCCGCCGGTGCCAGTGCAGATTCATGAATTGTTGTTGGTCGCAGTGCACTTCAACGGTGGTTTTGCTCGATCAGTTCTGTTCGTGGACGGTCACTGATTCGAGAATGACGGGTTCGACTGGTCGATCATCCCCGTCGGTTTCGACAGCACCGATCTCGCGGACGGTGTCCATCCCGTCGGTGACCGCTCCAAAGACCGAATGCTGGTCGTCGAGATGTGGCTGCGGCGCGAGCGTAATAAAAAACTGAGAGCCGTTGGTGTCTGGACCGGAGTTCGCCATACTCAGAATGCCTGCCTCGTCGTGGCGCAACTCCTCGTGAAACTCGTCGTCGAACTCATAGCCCGGCCCACCACGGCCAGTCTCGGTTGGATCGCCGCCCTGGATCATGAAATCCTCGATCACTCGGTGGAACGCCAGGTCGTCGTACAGTGGCTCTCCGTTGATCTCTTCACCCGTTTCGGGATCGATCCACGGCTGGTCACCAGTTGCGAGCCCAACGAAGTTTTCGACTGTTCGAGGTGCCCGGCCACCGTACAGTTCCACCTCAATATCTCCCTCACTCGTCTGCAAGGTAGCTGTCACGTGGTCGCTCTCCCCATCCAAATCAGTACTGTCGTCTTCCTGTACGTCGTCTGTATCACTGCCGTCAGTGTCGTCGGTCTCTGCCTCAGTGTTGTCGTCAGTTCCCAGACATCCCGCAAGAGCACCACCGGTGGCCGTTCCCAGTGCAACCAGCATTCTGCGCCGTGAGTTCATCTACCAGTTAGTAGCATCCTGTGTGATATACGCGTTTGTATTCTCGCGGGCAGAGTGTCCAGTGACTCTTGTTCAAACACGTCAGCGACACTGACAGCCAACTGCCGCCGTGTTGTTTCAGCAACAACCACCACGTACCCTGTAACTCCGCTGGATTTTACTGTGCCGCGCTGTCGAATCTATCCATGGTTGACTTTCAGTCACGTGACACTCGACGAGAGTCGTATGACGACGAAGACGACGGGGTCGAGGAAGACGAAACTACGGCGGGGTCCGAGGAGACGGACGACGAACAACCAGCAGCGGAGACGGCCGACCAGTTCGATCCAGCAACACTCCGGTATGCGGTGGTCACTGTCAGCGCCGAGCGCTCGCGCGCCGAGGATTCCCAGGGCGATGTCGTCGTCGACGCGATCGAAGACAACGGTGGCGTTGTCTCGACTCGCGATCTGATCCGGCCCTCCTACGATGGTGTCCAGAGCACCGTCTCGGCGCTCGCCGACCGCGGAGATGTCGACGCGATTGTGACGATAGGAGGAACCGGTATCGAACCGGACGATGTCACAACAGATGCCGTCGAGCCACTGTTCGACAAACACCTCCCGGGATTCGGCGAGCTGTTCCGGCTGCTCGCACACGAAGACCGCGGCAGCGCTGTCATCGGTACCCGGACCACGGCAGGCATCATCGACGCTGTTCCGGTCTTCTCGATTCCAGGGACCGTCGACGCAGCACTGCTCGCAGTCGACGAGATCGTGCTTCCAGAAGCTGGTCAGCTTGTCGAGGACGCAAAATCAGACTAGTTGCTCAGATCAACCATCGCTGCAGTGCAAGCAGGTGGTTTCGTCACTCCTCCAGTGCAAGCGAAGCGAGCAGTGCTTCGAGCTGGATCCGTTCGTTTGCGCCCGTCGTGATCCGATAATCCGCCTCGCCGATCCGGTCGAGCACGCGGACGGCGGCCTTGTCTTCGAGATCGAACTCCCAGACAGAGCGGTGCAGCTGGTCGATGATGTCGCCGCCGGCGATTCCTTCCTCGGTGAGCAGTCGGTCGAGCTGTGTCCGCGATGCTGTGAAATCACCGTCAAGCGCGAGGGTAACCATCTCCTGAATGTCCTCGGGGCGGGCCGTGCTCGTAATCTCGAAGACGCCCTCCTCGTCGACGACGTCTCCCGTGACGGCAGCGGCCTGGAGGCCGTTGATCGCCGCGCGCATGTCCCCGCCGGCGACGTATACCAGTGCATCGACGCCGTCGTCAGTGATCTCGATGTTTTCCTCGTTGGCAATGCGTCGAACCTGCTGTTCGATCGCCTCGTCGGCAAGCGGCGAGAACCGGAAGACGGTACAGCGTGACTGGATCGGGTCGATGATCTGTGAGGAGTAGTTACAGGAGAGAATGAACCGGACGTTGTTCGAGAACTGCTCCATCGTCCGGCGGAGTGCTGACTGTGCGTCCGAGGTCAACGCGTCGGCCTCATCAAGAAATATAATCCGGTAGTTTGCCCCGCCGAAGGAGGTTCGTGCGAAGCTTTTGATGCGGTCACGCACCACGTCGATTCCGCGTTCGTCGGAGGCATTTAACTCCAGGAAGTGCTCCGCCCAGTCCTCACCGTACAACTCGCGTGCGATGGCGATGGCGCTCGTGGTCTTGCCGGTGCCAGCCGGCCCCGCAAACAGCATGTTCGGCAGATCATCTCTGGTGACGTAGCTCCGGAGTCGGGAAACGATCGCCTCGTGGCCGACGATCTCGTCGAAATGCTCCGGTCGATACTTCTCAAGCCAGATATCCCCACGGCCGCCCTCGGTCTGTTCGGCCTCGCTCATGGAGATGGGGACGAACGGACGCCACATAAACTCCCCGAGACTCGCCGAGAACCACGGAGAATAATAGTTGCAACAAGATTGCGCTGGCAGGGCGCGATTCGCAACCCTGTCGACTCGATACGTGGTAAAAAAGATTATATCTCCAGTTCCGAAACATGGCCTACGTGGATGAGTGGATCAAGTAACGAAATCGATGGGGAGACGGTCGCACAGTTCGGGGCGTCACTGCGTCGACTCCGACCGACAGCGGAGCAGCTACTTGTCGGCTCTCGGGACGAGATGGGCGAGTACGTCGACAGTGTCCTGGCCGGGGAAGATAGGGCAGTAAAGGACTGCTGTACCGAATATTACGTCAACACGCTGCCGAACGGTTCGGTCGCGTACGACGAGCTGTTCGAGAAAGCAACCCGGGCTGGCGTTACGGCTGCGGATCTTGTGACCGCCATTGCGACAGTTCAGGGGGCGATCCTTTCGGGCAGCGGTCCACAGGCTGTCGCGGAACAGAGTCCAGAGACACGGGCGGCTTTCGCACGCGTGATCACACAGGATACAGCCGAGATTGGCTCACAGCTGACCGAGAGCGGTGCTGGGTCGAGTGGCGGCCGAATGGCTGGCGGGCAAACCGCCGGAAAGAAAGTCGACGACCTGCTCGAACGGGCCGAAGAGATCGAAGCGAGTACGTTCGAGATCGAGACGCTCGCGGACCAGCAGGCGGACAACACCGATAATCTCATTTCCGAGATCGACGCGATCAGTTCCGCGATAGAGGAGATCGCTGCAACGGCAAGTGAGGTGAACGAACAGAGCAACGACGCACAGGCCCTTGCCGAAGAAGGGAGCGAGCGTGCCGGCGAGATGGCCGACAGACTCGACCGGATCAACGCAAACGCTAGAGATGTTCGCAAGCAGGTCGACATCCTCGCAGATCGAACCGCGGAGATCGACGAGATCGTCGACGTGATAAACGGTATCGCCGACCAGACGAACATGCTCGCGCTGAACGCCTCGATCGAAGCTGCGCGGGCGGGTGGCCAGAGTGAGGGGTTCGCCGTCGTCGCCGACGAGGTCAAATCACTCGCAGAGGAGAGCAAAGATCAGGTGAGTGAAATCGAAGAACTCGTCGAAAGCATCCAGTCAGAAACCGAGGACGCCGCCGACGAGCTGGATGCACTGGAGGCCGAGACCGAGGACGAACTCGAAGCGAGTAAACGGGCACTCGACACCTTCGATCAGATCGAAGAGATCGTCAGGGATGTTTCCGAGGCACTGGACGAGGTCAACCTGGCGACCGACAACCAGGCGGAAAGTGCCGACATGCTCTCGATGATGATTGACGAAGCTGATCACAAGGCAAAGCGCGTCTCCGACGAAATTTCAGCAATCGCTGCAGCCAACGAAACACAACGTGAAGCGCTCAAGCGATTCGCAGAACAGCACAACAGCCCACCCTAGCTGTACTGTCGCTCCAGATAGCTCACGATCTCGTCGCTGTCGGCGAGAAACCCCTCCGAAAGATTGTTGTCAAAGATGACCGGAACGCCAGTCTGGCCGGTTCGTTCCTGTACCTCGCTACGCTCACTGTGTGCATCCGGAACGACTGTCTCGTCGTAGGCTACACCGAGTTCATCCAGTTTCTTCCGAACGCGCCGTGAGTAGGGACAGTTCTCGCGGTCGTACAGTTCTAGCTTGGCCATATCCATCCTGTCTGTTTGAGGCCGAGTATATAAGTACTGGCGCGGTTTTGCTCCGGTCGCGGGATAGCACTCTCAACTCATGTCACACGCCGGGCGGTGATTTCCAAAGTATACGAACAGTCTCATTACGAATTTCCGCAGGCCGTACCAGCACCAGTCACTCGTCATCCAACGCTTTCTGTCGCGAAAGCAACAGCATCGACGTACCAGTCACCACGACGACGGCAACTACGTGGCCGGCGACGACGGCAAACAGGATCGGCTGGCCGAGCAAAAAAGGAAGGAAGGCAAGCTGAATGAGCCCGAACAGCGCGGTATCGAGATCAGCACGCAGCAACTGTCTGCGTGTCCCCGCGTCGAACGTGTAGCGGACAGACCGCCAGAGTGCAGCGACGCTCGCCCACCAGCCAGCGCCGATTCGATAACAGACATCCCAGAGGATCAACAGCATGAGATACACCGCAACCAGCGGTGGCTCCGGGCCGAACAACGATTCTAGAAGCGTCGTCTCTGCCTGCCGTGGATCGAAGACGAACAGATAGGTGATCAGTGCAATATAGGCGAGAATCGCGAGCACGACCTCGATGTTGGTGCCAAAGAGCAGCCGCCGGTAGGATTCGGGGACTGACTGGCCACGGATCCGGGTGCCGATACGCAACAGCTCTGCGCTCCCCGCGGTCGCGACGATCACGGCGACCGTGCC
>LKMJ01002511.1_pt1 | contig 16889 bp, 9 predicted proteins | sample 643391 | NCBI WGS metagenome assembly LKMJ01 (sample SAMN04112250, study PRJNA286221) | soda lake metagenome | biome: soda lake; feature: Kulunda Steppe; material: water; isolation source: sample PL-Br10 brine of Picturesque Lake | place: Russia: Kulunda steppe | collected 2010-07
GAGGCCGAAGCCCCTGCAAAGCTTCTCTGGGAGTGCTGTGAGGAGCTGTTTGCAAATGTGATTCCCGTCTATACTGCAGAGTTATAAAAAGACAAGTGTATTTTTATTTCAGAGAATCCCACGTGGTCCCCTTTTTGATTTCTACGAGTAATGTTCGAAACACATCATCATTGATGCTGCTCTCTTTGAATCAATGGGCCCTGTATTCATCGAGGCATTGCGATAATACCTCTCGTCGCTGCTTGCGTTTCCGTTCCTCGCTTCTTTGATCGTAGTGTTGCTCAAGCACTGGTACAGACACGTCCACGCGATCACTCAGTAGTTCTTTCGTCAGACCCTGGTCCAGTTGGTGCATAATCGACCAGCGTCGTAGCGGGTGGGTAGTGAATCCGGCTGGGCACTTTGAGGCGTGTGCGCTCTTTGTGGCTTCGCAATCGGATACAGTACGATCCTCTGGGCACACATCGGTGTACTCACACGGCCGAGTCATCCGATAGAATCCCTTCCTAATCGCCGTCTTCGAGACCCTGCCAGCCGCGGTGGTAAAGAGTGGCTCTCGATCGTACTGGTCGGTCACGTCGTAGCGGTTCCCCTCGATATAATCTTCGAGCAGTTCACAGAGCCCGGGAGAGAGATTGACAATTCGCTCGCCGTCCTGCCCATTTTTGAGTGGTGTTCCTGTTTCGTCGGGTCCCTCTGGTCGGTGATGCAACTCGATAATCCGATCTTCAGGGTGGAAGTCGGTGAGGTCGATCGCCCGAACCGCACCCAATCGGAGCCCGATCTCCGCGATAAGTTCGAAGATTGTCTGCCGTCGCGAGGCGTACTCGAACTTTCGATAGTAGGTTCGGATCCCTTCGACAGCTTCGTCGCTCGGTGTGACGTCACTAACCTGTTCTTGATCAGGGACGTTCGGCATCGGTACCCTCTCGGCCAGCCCCGGCCGGACTGCGTTAATGTTCTCGCAAAACACGAGAAAGCGTTTGAGGACGGCAAGATTGCCGTTGAGGCTGATATTGGCAAGATCGCCGTCTCGCTTGCGCCACGTTTTGAATCGCATCAAGTCCCGCCCGGTAAGGTCGGTCAGGTCTTCAATTTCGTTCGCTGTTGTCCAGTCGAGAAACGCCGCGAGAGCAGAGCGGTGTTTCTGTCGGGTTGCCGTCCGTGCGTCGTCGCGTCGGTGGTCAAGGTACCACTCGATGGCAGCTTCTGGCGTAATTGATTCTAACTGTTGGTCCCGTTGGTACAGACGATCGGCTCCGCTTGTGTTACCACGGTTGCCGTATGCATCCGAAGAGAGACCAGTTCGTGTCATTGGAATGTGGTGAAGCCTACTGAGCAGAGGCGGGCGACAAGCCGAGTTGATTCGAGCCGGGAACTCTCCAGTGAAGAACTACCCTGCAACGTCTCGATTCGAGTCGATCTCATGAATCGCCCCAAAGAGAGACCTCTATATAAATTGTCTAATAAATTGGGTATTGGAAGCCAGTCGCAAGACGTGGGCACATAATTGGAGATATAATTGGGGTTTGGGTCATCGGAGAAACCACGCCAAATAGAAAATTCCGAGCTATTCGACGTGGATTTATTTGACTCGGCCGAGATTTGCTTCTTTTCGAACTGAGGCGCGCCCTGTCAGCCCAAGAATCACCATTATGAACGCTCTTAGTCCGAATTCCACCAATTAATTGAGCCTACTCACTGTTTTCGCTTCATTGAGAATCTCCGTTCTATATCATTTACGGAGGAGATCGAGCGGTCCGGTCTCGATCGGATCGCCTCAACCCGACAATGGTTCGTCTGAAACGATCTATATCCATCCGAGCGACGTAACGCCCAACCTCGCTTCAACCCCACAAGGGTTCGTCTGAAACGTCAGCGGCTTTGTCGTCATAATGTCCGGCGAGTGTGCTTCAACCCCACAAGGGTTCGTCTGAAACCGTGATATTTTACGACATCAAAGGACGCGAATACCGAGCTTCAACCCCACAAGGGTTCGTCTGAAACGAATACCGTTCACGCGGCCCGACTGCGCTATCTGATGCTTCAACCCCACAAGGGTTCGTCTGAAACTCGACGAGGCGCGAAGTCGTGTTCGGAATGAGCGGTGGCTTCAACCCCACAAGGGTTCGTCTGAAACACGCCGACGGGTTTGTCGGAGGGCTCGACTGATGGCCGCTTCAACCCCACAAGGGTTCGTCTGAAACTTTCGAGGTTTTCCTCGACCTCGGCTCGCCACACGTCGCTTCAACCCCACAAGGGTTCGTCTGAAACACTTAGTGAATCCGCGGACGGGGACAAAGTGGGAGGTGCTTCAACCCCACAAGGGTTCGTCTGAAACGAGTCGCTCGTCTTCGAGGTCGGCTTGGCGGCCGCTTCAACCCCACAAGGGTTCGTCTGAAACACCGCGTTGTAGGTGCTCAACAAGTACGGTTTGGCTGCTTCAACCCCACAAGGGTTCGTCTGAAACAATCATACCCGCGCCACATAACCAAACCCAAAATCACGCTTCAACCCCACAAGGGTTCGTCTGAAACTCGGTGGTGTCACGTTGTCGCAACTATCCCGGGTTAGCTTCAACCCCACAAGGGTTCGTCTGAAACGGTCGTGGGATGATTTCCCCGTCGCCGTAGATTGTGCTTCAACCCCACAAGGGTTCGTCTGAAACCGGGATCACAAGAGCGTTGACGTTGGTGGCGACGTGCTTCAACCCCACAAGGGTTCGTCTGAAACGCTAATCGGATTTGCGAGTTCGGGATTCACGCCTCGCTTCAACCCCACAAGGGTTCGTCTGAAACCGCCGAAAAGGCAAAGACACGCTATCTATGCAAGCTTCAACCCCACAAGGGTTCGTCTGAAACCACGGTGTTGGCCTTGTCCGCGATCCTGCAAGCCGTGCTTCAACCCCACAAGGGTTCGTCTGAAACGTGACCGGGCAAAGTCGATGCCGAGTTGCTCTTCGAGCTTCAACCCCACAAGGGTTCGTCTGAAACTGCTGTGCTGTGCTGTATGTGGTGCTTCACGGCACCGGCTTCAACCCCACAAGGGTTCGTCTGAAACTGGGCTGATCGATCCCACTGCTCGAAGTGAGAGGGCTTCAACCCCACAAGGGTTCGTCTGAAACAGTTCGACGCTTCAAATGCGGGTGAACGATAGCACTGCTTCAACCCCACAAGGGTTCGTCTGAAACTGTTAGCTATGAGACGCGGCGAACATTGGGAGCTATCCGCTTCAACCCCACAAGGGTTCGTCTGAAACATGAATCGCCCACATTGTCCGGCTGTTCTGTTTGTTCGCTTCAACCCCACGAGGGTTCGTCTGAAACGTCAGAGTAGGGGATATTGTTTAGCCCCTTCCGTCGGCTTCAACCCCACAAGGGTTCGTCTGAAACGCGCAACCAGTACGCCGCCGAAGCGGGCAAGGTCGCTTCAACCCCACAAGGGTTCGTCTGAAACGTGCTCAAGCCCGACAGATTGCACGCAACCACGCGCTTCAACCCCACAAGGGTTCGTCTGAAACGCGATTCGACGGTATCTCGAAAGGACACCAAGCCGGGCTTCAACCCCACAAGGGTTCGTCTGAAACCCCTAATTGTCGCGGTAAGCGAACCGAACCGATAGCTTCAACCCCACAAGGGTTCGTCTGAAACCGGCGTCGGCGCCTGTATCCGTGCCTATGCTGAGATTGCTTCAACCCCACAAGGGTTCGTCTGAAACCCGATTTCGCCGACGACTTCAATCTCGTTTCGGCTGCTTCAACCCCACAAGGGTTCGTCTGAAACCACTCCGTCTTTGGTGCAGGTGATGTGTGCCGGGAGGCTTCAACCCCACAAGGGTTCGTCTGAAACTCGCTGTGACCGGGTTTCCGGTGGGCTACTTGGTCAAGCTTCAACCCCACAAGGGTTCGTCTGAAACACGCAAGCCCGATAGCCATCTCAAAGCTAGCTAGCTGCTTCAACCCCACAAGGGTTCGTCTGAAACAAAAATTTAATCAATACATGGAATGAAGCCGTTTATGCTTCAACCCCACAAGGGTTCGTCTGAAACAAGTGGAATAACTATTCATTGTTGTGGTAATCAAAGCTTCAACCCCACAAGGGTTCGTCTGAAACGGGTGGGATGGATAGCGGGGCGTGGGTCCACTGTGAGCTTCAACCCCACAAGGGTTCGTCTGAAACCACGAGATACGTCGGCGTCGTTGTCTACGTCAAAGGCTTCAACCCCACAAGGGTTCGTCTGAAACATGTAGTAAGGGGTTATACAATAGTATGTAATGGGAGCTTCAACCCCACAAGGGTTCGTCTGAAACCAAGCTGGTGGTTCACAAGAAACCGAGCAAGTGCTGCTTCAACCCCACAAGGGTTCGTCTGAAACAACAGCAAACCGACGACGAAACCGACGACGAAACCGCTTCAACCCCACAAGGGTTCGTCTGAAACGTTTGGGTAGTGGCCCCGGCACTTTCGCGGATATTCCGCTTCAACCCCACAAGGGTTCGTATGAAACGTGGAAACGAGAACACGAGGGCGGCGAGATCGGTACGCTTCAACCCCACAAGGGTTCGTCTGAAACAAGCACACAGACCAAACTCCAGCGGAGGTATTAGATGCTTCAACCCCACAAGGGTTCGTCTGAAACACCTGATTATGACTAACGGACGGAGCTACGGCGTTGGCTTCAACCCCACAAGGGTTCGTCTGAAACCGGTGCGGGTGTCATCACGTCGGGAATCACTCTGTGGCTTCAACCCCACAAGGGTTCGTCTGAAACCTTAACTGTTCGTACTTGTTCATACAGTCTGCAGTTGCTTCAACCCCACAAGGGTTCGTCTGAAACAACGGGGCCTTTTGGAACCCCTGCTTTGGGGCAAAGCTTCAACCCCACAAGGGTTCGTCTGAAACAGGTTTTGTAACTCGTTGTAATCGGTCACACCGACCGCTTCAACCCCACAAGGGTTCGTCTGAAACCCCAACAGTCGGCCCGACAGACCCGAGAGCGAACCGCTTCAACCCCACAAGGGTTCGTCTGAAACGGGGATGCTTATGATCCTGATTATGAGCTCGACGGCTTCAACCCCACAAGGGTTCGTCTGAAACCCGCATGGAAACCGCTCCGCGATCTGGCAAAGGCTTCAACCCCACAAGGGTTCGTCTGAAACATATCGAACTTATTTATGATGTGTTAATCGCGGAGGGCTTCAACCCCACAAGGGTTCGTCTGAAACGGTGGCAGAGAGTGACGGCGACGACGTGAGCCAGCAGCTTCAACCCCACAAGGGTTCGTCTGAAACCGTCCTCGCTCATACGATACCTCCAATCACGGACAGCTTCAACCCCACAAGGGTTCGTCTGAAACTACCTCAGCGGCCCCAAGGCCGGCGGCCCCGATGAGCTTCAACCCCACAAGGGTTCGTCTGAAACCGTCGATGATGAGTTTGTGAAAATGGGCCAATGGGCTTCAACCCCACAAGGGTTCGTCTGAAACGACGAGATGGCCGCCTCGTTGTTGCACGACACGGCCGCTTCAACCCCACAAGGGTTCGTCTGAAACGTGCCTGTCGCATCGGCAAGATTGTCAACGGCGAGCGCTTCAACCCCACAAGGGTTCGTCTGAAACAGATATGTGATCGTAAGTGTCTCAAGGCTCATGGGCTTCAACCCCACAAGGGTTCGTCTGAAACCCGATTTCGCCGGTGACTGAAATCTCGTTTCGACTGCTTCAACCCCACAAGGGTTCGTCTGAAACACCAAATGATAGGATAGGGCCTCTAACTGTTGAGGTTGCTTCAACCCCACAAGGGTTCGTCTGAAACGATCGGGATGAGCAGCTCCTCGATGCTGTCCGGAAGCTTCAACCCCACAAGGGTTCGTCTGAAACACGGATCTCACGCAGGATGACCTTGACCGAGTGCGGCTTCAACCCCACAAGGGTTCGTCTGAAACGCGTAGCAACTTTTGTTTCAACAGTTGCGAGTCGGTGCTTCAACCCCACAAGGGTTCGTCTGAAACATGATGACGACTGCGACGAGCGCGCCGCCGATCATTCGCTTCAACCCCACAAGGGTTCGTCTGAAACCACAGATTGGCGTCGACACCGAGGAGGAGATGAGAGCTTCAACCCCACAAGGGTTCGTCTGAAACGACATTATTGACATCACCAACGTCGACGCCGAGGACGCTTCAACCCCACAAGGGTTCGTCTGAAACCGTATGAGCTGTTCGACGAAACGGTGTCGATCAACGCTTCAACCCCACAAGGGTTCGTCTGAAACGAGCGTGTGATGCCGACGGAGTTCGGGCCTGTTAAAGCTTCAACCCCACAAGGGTTCGTCTGAAACAACACCCGATGAGTTCGGGGGCTCCTTTGTAAACGGCTTCAACCCCACAAGGGTTCGTCTGAAACCATCGGTGATGACCGTGACTACTCCGGTTATACCGGAGCTTCAACCCCACAAGGGTTCGTCTGAAACGCCGTGTCGATCGCGGCACTCGGGGCTGTGTTCGTGCTTCAACCCCACAAGGGTTCGTCTGAAACACTACCCCATCTTCATTGCTTACGATGGTTCCTTTGCTTCAACCCCACAAGGGTTCGTCTGAAACCCAATCCGTGACAGCTGACAGTGCGATCGTCGAAGGCTTCAACCCCACAAGGGTTCGTCTGAAACGGTCGGACGTTGTCCACCAAAAACGAGCATGAGATGCTTCAACCCCACAAGGGTTCGTCTGAAACCGCTCGGGTCGAGCGGGTCGCCCTCGGCGTCCACCGGGCTTCAACCCCACAAGGGTTCGTCTGAAACCCACATTTTCAGTTACCCCCGTAAATGTATATGTGGCTTCAACCCCACAAGGGTTCGTCTGAAACTTACCGACAAGATGCAAGTGCAATTAATACGCTTATGCTTCAACCCCACAAGGGTTCGTCTGAAACGTGGGGTGGTCACAGTCACAGCACGCTTATCGGTCGGCTTCAACCCCACAAGGGTTCGTCTGAAACGTGGCCCCAATATCGACCAGCTCGCCCCCGTCGCTGCTTCAACCCCACAAGGGTTCGTCTGAAACTCACAAATGAGACACTAAGCATTAACGGAGATGCTGCTTCAACCCCACAAGGGTTCGTCTGAAACGGTCGTCAAAGAGCAGTTTAATCGGTCGGAAAAGTCGCTTCAACCCCACAAGGGTTCGTCTGAAACGATTTGATACATGACACGAAGCGACGACCTACAAATCGCTTCAACCCCACAAGGGTTCGTCTGAAACGCGTTTGATGACCTGATCGAGCGTCTGATCGAGCGGGCTTCAACCCCACAAGGGTTCGTCTGAAACGCGTCAAAGCCGAAGCGCGCGCCGAGACACTGGCCGCTTCAACCCCACAAGGGTTCGTCTGAAACGACTGACTACACAACGATTCGAGTAAGCAAAGCGGCGCTTCAACCCCACAAGGGTTCGTCTGAAACCCAATGCATCAAACCAACCTCTTTTTTTGGTCGTTTGCTTCAACCCCACAAGGGTTCGTCTGAAACCATATGCAATGGCAGAGAAAACGACTATCCACGTCGGCTTCAACCCCACAAGGGTTCGTCTGAAACCACTACGATCCGGGCGGCGACCCGACAAAACCGGGCTTCAACCCCACAAGGGTTCGTCTGAAACGATATACTTCACATCTGACATTGGCGAGGAAACAACCGCTTCAACCCCACAAGGGTTCGTCTGAAACTATCTTCCGAAAGTTCAACAATGTTCTTGTTATTAATGCTTCAACCCCACAAGGGTTCGTCTGAAACTCGGCTGTTCATGCCGGTCATAGTCCTAGCCTCCCCGCTTCAACCCCACAAGGGTTCGTCTGAAACCAGAGACAGATGTTTTGATATCCAACATCTCATCAAGCTTCAACCCCACAAGGGTTCGTCTGAAACTTCGTTCGCTTGCTCGCTCGGCTCTTGAACAGGGCGCTTCAACCCCACAAGGGTTCGTCTGAAACTCAGGCTCGGCTCATTCACCGACTGGCAACTGTTGCTTCAACCCCACAAGGGTTCGTCTGAAACGAGTTGCCAGATGTGATAACTTCCGGGGCTCGAACGGCTTCAACCCCACAAGGGTTCGTCTGAAACAGGTAGCTGAACAATGATTATCCAAGTTCATAACGAAGCTTCAACCCCACAAGGGTTCGTCTGAAACACGTCCATAGTCCGACCGTCGGGAAGCTCATAGGTCGCTTCAACCCCACAAGGGTTCGTCTGAAACAGACGGTCGTTGTCGATGAGACGGTCACAGTCACAGCTTCAACCCCACAAGGGTTCGTCTGAAACGCTTCTAAGAGCAAACCGCCAAATAACCATATCTCAGGGGCTTCAACCCCACAAGGGTTCGTCTGAAACGATTCGACAGCCCCGAGAAGCATCCGCAGGCTGTCGCCGCTTCAACCCCACAAGGGTTCGTCTGAAACAAGTTGGTACGTCGTCACGCCCGTTCAACATTCTGCTTCAACCCCACAAGGGTTCGTCTGAAACTAACCGATAAAAAATTACGCTTGGCAATTCACGCTAAGCTTCAACCCCACAAGGGTTCGTCTGAAACTGCCGACACCATTCCAATTGCACCACTTGCAATAACGGCTTCAACCCCACAAGGGTTCGTCTGAAACAAGCCGTGTTCTTGACAACCTTATGGTTTTCAAGGCTTCAACCCCACAAGGGTTCGTCTGAAACCGACTTGACAGCATAAACGCAACTGCCAAACCAAGCTTCAACCCCACAAGGGTTCGTCTGAAACACGGAGGTTATTTGGATTGATACGACAACGGAGCCCGCTTCAACCCCACAAGGGTTCGTCTGAAACAAGCTGGGGATGGTCGGGCAGTCGGCCGTCTGAGGCTTCAACCCCACAAGGGTTCGTCTGAAACCGTCGATTCACGAGCAGCCTCGGCGCGAAAGTTGAGCTTCAACCCCACAAGGGTTCGTCTGAAACGCCGTGGCGCGGCGGCAGGTGCGACCTCGCCGAGCTTCAACCCCACAAGGGTTCGTCTGAAACAGTATGCCGCGATCTGGCCGACCACTACATCATTGAGCTTCAACCCCACAAGGGTTCGTCTGAAACTGTCGATCTCGACTTTATCGACGGCGTCGATGATGAGCTTCAACCCCACAAGGGTTCGTCTGAAACGTCCGTGTCCATTCTGGCGACATAGCGCCCGAGTTCGCTTCAACCCCACAAGGGTTCGTCTGAAACGCTATAGCCAGCGCGTGGTTGTCGATCCACCCGGCGCTTCAACCCCACAAGGGTTCGTCTGAAACTTTGTCATCTCGAGTGTCGTAGGCGTCTTTTACGATTGCTTCAACCCCACAAGGGTTCGTCTGAAACATATGGCTTGATACGTCCTCAACGCCGCAAGAGACGCTTCAACCCCACAAGGGTTCGTCTGAAACCGGTATTTGTCGCCTTTACCTTGCCAGACACGGAGGCTTCAACCCCACAAGGGTTCGTCTGAAACCGGGACAGACCCTTAGCAAGCTCCGGCGCTTCGCCGCTTCAACCCCACAAGGGTTCGTCTGAAACGCGAAGTCCCAAAGACCGAGGCCGTCAATATCGGCGCTTCAACCCCACAAGGGTTCGTCTGAAACCCGGCCGAGTTCGTTACCACATCAAAAACCAGTTCGCTTCAACCCCACAAGGGTTCGTCTGAAACTCCATCTCCCTGCTCGACGACGACGGCGACGTTCTCGCTTCAACCCCACAAGGGTTCGTCTGAAACGCGCAGGAACTCGCCCGCCGCCGTATGCACGCCTGCGAGCTTCAACCCCACAAGGGTTCGTCTGAAACTCATAAACGGCCTCGAAAACACCCTTTGGGAAGACGGCTTCAACCCCACAAGGGTTCGTCTGAAACTCTCCAGTTCCCCGACGAGTTCGATTTCGTTTCTGGGGCTTCAACCCCACAAGGGTTCGTCTGAAACGCACCGCATGGACCACGCCGAGGCGAACCGGTGGACGCTTCAACCCCACAAGGGTTCGTCTGAAACCGCCTCGAAACCACCGGCGACATGGTCGTTTTTTAGCTTCAACCCCACAAGGGTTCGTCTGAAACAAAACAAGGACGTGTAGGTGTGGTAGTCCACGAGAGGCTTCAACCCCACAAGGGTTCGTCTGAAACTGGCGAGATTTTTCGAGATACCCAAACCGTACGGGCTTCAACCCCACAAGGGTTCGTCTGAAACTCGTCTATGCTGGCGGTGCGCCGTTGGTGATCGATGCTTCAACCCCACAAGGGTTCGTCTGAAACGGCCGTCGGGGCCTCGCAACTGCGGCTCACCGCTTGCTTCAACCCCACAAGGGTTCGTCTGAAACTGATGCCTGGCTCCGACCGAGTAGCTCTACCTCTGCTTCAACCCCACAAGGGTTCGTCTGAAACAGACGGTCGTTGTCGATGAGACGGTCACAGTCACAGCTTCAACCCCACAAGGGTTCGTCTGAAACCATATACTTCACCTCTGACATTGGCGAGGAAACAACCGCTTCAACCCCACAAGGGTTCGTCTGAAACATGGTCAGGAACTGGGTCGGTATCGGCGATCCCGATGCTTCAACCCCACAAGGGTTCGTCTGAAACGCATACGAACCTGGCGACCAGCTGCGGATCAACGACGCTTCAACCCCACAAGGGTTCGTCTGAAACAACGAACAAAGCGCATGGTTTGACGGCCGTCGACCGCTTCAACCCCACAAGGGTTCGTCTGAAACTCGCGTTTATCTCCATCGCATAACGGTCGCCGTCCGCTTCAACCCCACAAGGGTTCGTCTGAAACCGAGAGATAGAAGCCTGCCCTCGGCAGGCGGCTGCCGCTTCAACCCCACAAGGGTTCGTCTGAAACTCGGCCACACGGCCGCGGGGTTTCGGTCGAGGACATGCTTCAACCCCACAAGGGTTCGTCTGAAACAGTGGCTCCTCGCCAAATCGGAGAGCTATTTCGAGGCTTCAACCCCACAAGGGTTCGTCTGAAACGACGACTGTCAACCCACTGGCGAACCTCGGGCCACAGGCTTCAACCCCACAAGGGTTCGTCTGAAACTTGCCCTTTGTGCAAGCTGTGGTGATGTTCGAATGCTTCAACCCCACAAGGGTTCGTCTGAAACCGGCGACGACTGGGTTGATATTCGGTATTCGGAGTTCGCTTCAACCCCACAAGGGTTCGTCTGAAACGGCTTGTAAGTCTTCGATTTCGGCAGTATTGTACTGCTTCAACCCCACAAGGGTTCGTCTGAAACCCGAGAAGTCCGACGCCGCCGAAGCGCCCGAGTGGGCGCTTCAACCCCACAAGGGTTCGTCTGAAACGGTTGGGGCGGCCTCAGTCGAGCCACCGAGCCCGAGCTTCAACCCCACAAGGGTTCGTCTGAAACGCCGGCCACCCGAGAGCACTCGGCCAAACGTACAAAGCTTCAACCCCACAAGGGTTCGTCTGAAACCAGGTCGGCCATCTCTTGCGGGCTAACATCTTTGCTTCAACCCCACAAGGGTTCGTCTGAAACAAGGCGCTCGATGCATTGACCGACACAGAAAGCGGCTTCAACCCCACAAGGGTTCGTCTGAAACACCGATCTCTGCCGTTTCGATTTCCCTCATCCGCGCTTCAACCCCACAAGGGTTCGTCTGAAACCTAAAATAACTCGTCTTCTTCCTCTGCCAGTTCCGGCTTCAACCCCACAAGGGTTCGTCTGAAACCGGATGGATACCGATTTAGGGATTATCGGGGACAAGCTTCAACCCCACAAGGGTTCGTCTGAAACACCGGACACAGGAGCGCGCGATCATGTCAGAAGTCCGCTTCAACCCCACAAGGGTTCGTCTGAAACTTATTTACCCATAGGTAGATATGTCTCAAACAGACAGCTTCAACCCCACAAGGGTTCGTCTGAAACAATCCGACAAATCGAGATGGAAGCCCGCGTTATCAACGCTTCAACCCCACAAGGGTTCGTCTGAAACCGCGAGGACGGCGAGGTACACTGCGGCGAGCATTACGCTTCAACCCCACAAGGGTTCGTCTGAAACCGTTCGGCTGGCGTGTCTTGGCAATGAACCTCTTTGCTTCAACCCCACAAGGGTTCGTCTGAAACCCGTCCCAGGGGAGTGATCTGAATGAGCACTGAAGCCGCTTCAACCCCACAAGGGTTCGTCTGAAACTACAGCATATACAGAGGCTAAAATCAATGCTATTGATGCTTCAACCCCACAAGGGTTCGTCTGAAACAACCTGAAAATGATCAGTTCGTGTTCATAGAGATTGCTTCAACCCCACAAGGGTTCGTCTGAAACCCAGATCGGGTAGACATTAGTGTGTCACCAGGGGATGCTTCAACCCCACAAGGGTTCGTCTGAAACGATGCCAAGATTGCTGAACGGGATTCACCCACCAATGCTTCAACCCCACAAGGGTTCGTCTGAAACTCACTCATCGACCCACCTCCGCAGCGTCGGCTTGTGCTTCAACCCCACAAGGGTTCGTCTGAAATCTTCAAGATTATTGGGCTGTTCGACCCTTCAATGATGCTTCAACCCCACAAGGGTTCGTCTGAAACCATAACACCCTACTCGGCAGACAACGACCTCAACAACGCTTCAACCCCACAAGGGTTCGTCTGAAACTCGTCTATGCCGGTGGCGCACCGCTCGTCATCGATGCTTCAACCCCACAAGGGTTCGTCTGAAACGGCTTCTCGTTTCATCTTGTCCAACGTCGTTTTGTTGCTTCAACCCCACAAGGGTTCGTCTGAAACCTGGATGGCCGCCACTGCCGTTGTGCCGCTTCCCATGCTTCAACCCCACAAGGGTTCGTCTGAAACGTGTATGGACATTACAGTAGCGAGGAGATTATCGACGCTTCAACCCCACAAGGGTTCGTCTGAAACTCTTAAGTGGTTTCCAGGATATTTCTCACCCGTATGCTTCAACCCCACAAGGGTTCGTCTGAAACGAGCCGACTCCTTCGCCCGCCCGACGAAGGTTACTTTGCTTCAACCCCACAAGGGTTCGTCTGAAACTCGCTGAACGTCAGTCTCGGGTCGTTGCTGACGGCACGCTTCAACCCCACAAGGGTTCGTCTGAAACAGCAATGCACCGCGCCGGCATCAACGTGATTCGGAAGCTTCAACCCCACAAGGGTTCGTCTGAAACTTCGACAGGAGCGAGCCGGTCGCGGTACTCATCCAGGCTTCAACCCCACAAGGGTTCGTCTGAAACGGGTCTCGTCTTTGGCCGTGTACTCGGCCGTCTTGTGGCTTCAACCCCACAAGGGTTCGTCTGAAACTCCTTCGAGCGACTCGCCACTTTCCGCCAAGTAAACCGCTTCAACCCCACAAGGGTTCGTCTGAAACTCGGCTGTCTCGCAGTGAGCGGGGTAAACAATCGCAGCTTCAACCCCACAAGGGTTCGTCTGAAACGACGGTTCGGCGACGTTCAGACGGATGCGCACAATGCTTCAACCCCACAAGGGTTCGTCTGAAACCCGCCAACAACTCACGGATTTGCCGGAGTTCCATGAGCTTCAACCCCACAAGGGTTCGTCTGAAACACGCCGTCGACGGTGGCGACAAACTGTCGCTCGTCGAGCTTCAACCCCACAAGGGTTCGTCTGAAACAACGCTGGGGAGCCAGCAGTATCGACGAGGCGCTTCGGCTTCAACCCCACAAGGGTTCGTCTGAAACCCGCCGCGTGGGATTAGACGCGCTATACATCGGGCTTGCTTCAACCCCACAAGGGTTCGTCTGAAACTAGAACGGACGGACGTAGGCTTTCGACTAACGATTGAATCAACGAGAGGGACGGGTACACGGGATCAGGATAAGGTCAAAGCCGAACTCCGAACCGAGACCATGCCTGACCCATCGGAGATTGAAGCCGTCGAAAAGGACGTTATGGATACGATGACGACACTTCGAGCACACCAACCTGACGAATCGGAGGGCGACGAATGAAGTTCACAATTGTTTCACACGACAGAAAGCAGACGTGGCAGTGCGACAGTCGGAGTAACGCCGAAGAGCGTGTCAAGAGCGTCAAGAGTATGCTGTCAGACCCATCGGCAGTAGAGATTGTCAAAGGCAACTACGACGACTACGAGAGCTATGCAGCGGGCGCTATTGACAACGCAGACGACGGCGACGTTGACCCCGAGGTGATTGACCACACAACAGACGGTGGGCAAGTCACGGCACAGAAAGCAGAGACAGAACGCAAACCACAACAGGCTGAACCCACCGACGACCCTGACGTAATCCTACGAGAGAACCCGATTGAATACTTGCGTGGGATCAACAGCGAGTTCGTCAATACCATCAAGGGAACCCCTGCCATATCCAAAAGGGGCTTTCGATTCATTCAGGTTCATCTTGGCGTGAGTACGACCAGTGAGGTTGTCGCAACGTTTGAGGAACCACGCGGTGTGATTATCCATGCCCGTGCCGAACTGCCGGACGGACGCTATGCCGAAGCTCACGGAGAGGGCTACGCCAAAGGAGACGTAGACTCACACGAGTTTGCACGGTATGCAGACACACGAGCCAAGAACCGAGCACTGAGCGACCTGACAAGCAGTGGTGCGTTAGCCGAGAGTGAACTCGAATGAGCAAGAAATGCCCTGAATGTACGATGAGAAACTCGCCGACGTGGGACCTCAATAAAGAAGGCACACTCAAAAGCGTGTTATCACACTACCTCAACAAGCACCCACGTTCAGACGGTCTAATCGACGTTATAGATGGCACCTATGCAAAACGGGCTTGTTCGGGTTGCCAATCCGAGTTTGAAGCGCAATGCAGCGTTGGATACGAAAGCAACGACAAGCCACGGATCAACGCAGAAGCCTACTGCCCCGACTGTGCAAACGAAAGGCCGATCAATGAAATAATGGTTGTCGAACTAACGCCACAAGAATACGTGAAACAAGAAGTCGTATGAGTAACTGGAAAGACGACCATGCAGACGACAAAGCCGAAAGCGGTCTTACGTGGGATGAATACCACGACCGCCGGTTTGTCCACGTTGATGAGTTAGACGACATGGCCGACAGTATCACCACGCTATCAGAACACGTCGAAGCCTGCCGTAACGAATACCGAGATATGAAACGCGAACTCCACGAACTCAAAGTCTTGTTTAACAGAAAAGACGACTAAACCCGTAGCATCTCTATTTTGTAACAACCACAAACACTATGTGAGTGTCTACCGTAGTGAGACTTGTCGGTTGGGAGTGGCTTGCCAACCGTCGTATCGACCATGAGCCTGTCAACATGACGTAGTTGGTTCGTTATCGTGTCATGATGTGTTTTGTCAGCCGGACACAGTCCACACCGGGCGAGGGCTTTTTTCAGGCCCTTCGCCACGCTCCTTTGCACTACCACCCGAGAGTGACCCGTAGGCTTACGTTTATGTGGTGTTTATAGGTGGGTATGGAACTTGAAACAGACATAGAATTACAACCGATTGAGTCTGTCATTCCGTATAGCAACAACCCGAAGGACCACCCAAGCGAGCAGGTAGACAAGATTGCCTCCTCGATTAAGAATTATGGTTGGGATCAGCCGATTGTGGTTGACGGCGAGAATGAGATTATCAAAGGGCATGGCCGACTCCAAGCAGCAAAGAAACTGCAACTCAGTCAAGTGCCGGTTATCAAGCGAACGGATCTAAGCCAGTCTGAAACCCGTGCAGCGAGAATAGCAGATAACAAAGCAGGCGAATCTACATGGGATATCGACCTGCTCGGTCTTGAATTTGAACTACTCGACGATTCTGATTTTGACCTTGAACTAACTGCGTTTGACGAAGACGAAATTGAGGCATTCAGTATTGATGGTGGCAACAGTGAACTGGATGCACGAGAAGAGTGGGAAGAGTCTGGGTTAGCAGAGTATGAGAATGAAGATAAAAATGCAGAATATTCTTTCAAAATCAACTTCGCCACAAAAGAGGATCTTGAGGCATTCGGTGAGCTTGTAGAATCGACCGTCACCGAAGATACAACTTCAATCTGGTATCCCAAGCAAGAACACAGGGATGTAAAAGACATGGGATGGCAAAATGATTCCTAAACACCCGATATACATACCAAGCTACCAACGGTATGAGTTCGGTAGACGACTTACTATCCGAGAATTAGAGAAACGGGACATACCATACCATGTCATCGTTGAACCGGAAGAGGAAAGCGAATATCGCTCAGTAGTTGACGAGTCTCTTGCTACTGTATTGGTGTTGCCACGGGAGTTTAAAGAGAACTACACAACTTATCTTGACACTGACGCACCATTAGGCTCCGGCCCTGCACGCAATTATGGCTTGCATCACGCAAGAGAGAATGGTCATGATTGGTATTGGTGTGTGGATGACAACATAAACAATTTCTACAGGTTCCACGAGAACGAAATAATACAGGTTATGGATGGGTCGCCATTCGCAATGGTTGAGGATTTCGTTGCTCAATACGATAACATTGCGATGGCTGGTATGAATTACGAGTCGTTCATGCCTCGTCGAAACAAACGCCCACCGCTCACATTCAACACTCGGATCTACTCATGCAACCTTATACAGACGAATATCGGCTATGAGTGGCAAGGTAGGTATAATGAGGATACAGACCTATCGCTTCGGATGCTAAAAGATGGGTGGTCAACCGTCTTATTCAATGCGTTTCTTGCAGACAAGCAGGCAACCCAACGCTCTGGTGGTGGGAACACCGACACAGTGTATGCAGACAAATCAGAGTACGACAAAGCAGGGACGTATGAGAAAACTAAAGCTCTAAAACAGCAGCATCCAACAGTCACAAAGATTGTTCGTAAGTGGGACCGCTGGCATCACAAGGTCAATTATTCCCACTTTTCAGACAATGACC
>LKMJ01002512.1_pt1 | contig 16886 bp, 14 predicted proteins | sample 643391 | NCBI WGS metagenome assembly LKMJ01 (sample SAMN04112250, study PRJNA286221) | soda lake metagenome | biome: soda lake; feature: Kulunda Steppe; material: water; isolation source: sample PL-Br10 brine of Picturesque Lake | place: Russia: Kulunda steppe | collected 2010-07
CCTGAATCGATCGTTCGGACCGATCGGGGTGGACTGCCCCGGCGGGCAGCGCCGCCACGTCCTCGGTGAACTTCGGATTGTACTTCATCGTACACGAGCCAAGCGGGTAGGGCCCGCTGTCGATCCCGTAGATCATCTGGGAGAGGCGCGTGTAGTGGCGGACCAGTTCGGGTTCGGAGAGTTCGGGCAACTCGATCGAGTCCCGGGTGAGGTCGTCTGGAAGCGGCGAATCGTCACCAACGTCGACAGTCGTCCGGTCTTTCTCCGAAAGCAGGGGTTCGTACTGGCCGTTGTCGACGTACCGAGCCTGATCGTAGTGGACCTGCTTGTTCGATGCGTCGCCACGGTGCTTGTCTGCGTCCTCGCCCGTCATCGAACCCCCTCGCGGAACGCGTCGACGACGGCATCGATCCGATCGTCGGTGACGCCGGCGACGCAGACCTGTAGCAGGTGGTCGCCGACGACGTGGACCGCGAACCCCTTCGTTTCGAGGTCAGCAGCGATTGCCTCGGCGGGCTGGTCGACGCGGACCACGAACTCCCGGAGGTGGTGGCGATCGTGGACGGGGGCCTTGACGCCGACGAGGTCGTCGAGTCGATCGGCGAGGTCAGCGGCACGCCTCACGCCCCGATTGGCAAGGTCGACCATCCCGGAGGGGCCCAGGGAAGCGGCGTGCATCGCGGTTCGCAGTGCGACCCACGCCTGGTTCGTACAGATGTTACTCGTCGCCCGCTCCCGGCGGATGTGCTGTTCGCGGGTCTGCAGGGTAAGCGTGTACGCTCGGCGCTCGGTCGCGTCGTCGCTCGCCCCGACGAGTCGGCCGGGGACCTGCCGGAGGTAGTCCTCGCGACACGCAAAGAGACCGAGCCCCATCCCGTAGCTGGTCGGGAGCCCGAGGACGCTCGCGTCGCCGACGACCACATCGGCACCGACGTCGGCCGGTCGCTGGAGGACCGACAGGGCGATCGGGTCCGAGCCGAGGACGAACAGGGCGTCGGTGTCGGCGGCCAGGTCGCCGATCGCGCCGAGTCGTTCCTCGATCGTCCCACGAACGGTCGGGTTCTCGACGTAGATCATCACAACGTCGTCGTCGACGGCCGTTTCGAGGGCATCGAAATCGACAATCCCGTCGTCGGCCGGATACGCGTCGACCACGAGCTCGGTTCCTGCAACGTAGTTTTCGAGCGTACTCCGTCGTCCCTCCAGGAGGAGGTCCGGGACGAGGACGCGGTGGCCGCTCGTGTCCCGGACGCGATCGGCGAGCGTCGCGGCTTCCCCGAGTGCCGTCGCCGCGTCGTACATCGAGCAGTTTGCAATCTCAAGGCCGGTGAGTTCGACCAGCAGCGACTGATACTCGAACAGCGCCTGCAGGAAGCCCTGTGAGACTTCGGGCTGGTACTGCGTATACGACGTAAGAAACTCCGATCGATCCGCGAGGTGGTCGACGATCGAGGGGATGTAGTAGCCGTAGTGGCCCCGGCCGAGTAGCTCCGTCAACTCGTCGTTGCGCCCGAGTATCGAACGAACCAGTCGCCGCGTCTCGCGTTCCGTTCGCGCCTCGATACCGAACTCGTCGTCGAATCGGACGTCGGCGGGAATATCAAAGAGGTCCGCGACCGCGTCGACGCCGATCGAGTCGAGCATTGTTGCCTCCTCCGTCTCTGTGTGGGGTGCATACGGGCTCCCCGTGGTGTCTGTTCCGTACATGAGTATGGGTCCCGATCGAGTGGCGCTGGGACTGACTTCCGTCGAGACCAGCGCCCGATCCGAGACACGATATCCGGACGTAACGGGCAGAGACTAATGAACGCACCTCTTCGGAGTCGACCGTGGCGTCCCACGAGCGTCGAACAACCGTCATCAATCGTCGGAGTCGGTATCGGCTTGTCGTTCAGCCCCATCAGTGGTCTCGCCGTCCGATTCCAGCTCCGATCGATCGGCCGGTGAATCGCCGTTTGGGTCCCGATCGGGCTCCGACGCAGAATCTGAAGGGGAGTCGCGTTCGGAGCGGATTCCGGTCTCGGGGTCGGTATCGACGGCGACGTCGTCGGATGCGCCAGTGGCAACGGCAGGCTCGACATCAGCGCCGGGCTCGTCAGTCTCGGCCCGCTCCCGGGCGAACAGATCGAGCGTCACTTTGGCTCCACCGAGCACCACCGGCCCGATGAAGAGCCCGACGGCACCGAAGACGATGATCCCGCCGAAGATCCCCACGACGATGATCGCGGAGTTGAACGCCCCGGTCTTCCCGATCAGCGCCGGCCGCAGGTACGTATCAGAGGCGCTGACGAGCGAGCCGTAGGCGACCAGTATTGCTGCGGAGACGACGTCGCCGACGGCAAGCAGATATAGCGAAACCGGGACCCAGACGCCGAAGGCACCGACCAGCGGGAGCAAGGAGAGGACGAAGGTGACGACGGTAAGGAAGACAACAGCAGGGACGCCGAGCAGTACCAGTCCGATCCCGAGCAAAACGGCCTGAATCGCCGCGACGGCCACGTTGCCGACGACCGATGCCCACATCAGCTGATCCAGTTCGGCGTGAAACTCCCTCTGAAGGGCGTCGTCGATTGGCACGACCGTCCGGGACCACGCGAGGAGCTGAGTGCCGTCACGCAACAGGGCAAACAGCACGAACACCGTCACTGTCAGCCCGATGAGTATCGCGGGCAGCCCGCCGACGAACTCGATTCCGGCCGTCGCAAACCCCTGTAGTGCTGTCCCGATCGGCTCCTCGTAGATCTCGTACATTTCGACCAGGTCGACCGTGACGCCGGTGGTCTCGAGGCGCTGCTCGATGTCGGCAATATCGAGCGTTCCCTCCTGGATAGCTGTAATCACTCCCAGTGCCTGCTGGAACGCGATCGCGAGGACGTATATCGTCGGCAGTAAAATGGCGAGGATCGCGACGGCGACGAGTGTGAGCGCTGCGGTCATCGACCCCACGACCCGCTCGAGGCGTCGCTGTGCAGGCATAAGGATGTACGCGAGCACGATGCCGAGGAGAATGTACTGGAGATACGGGAGGATGACGAGTAACCCGAACGTGATCCCAACCAGGGCAAGCACAGTCACCCCTGTCCGCTCGGAGAACCACCCCGACGAATCTGCATCGTCGACCATACCACCAGTTGTCTATCGCCACTGAACTATTCAGCGGTCGTCTCGCAGCGGTCGACAACCGACCGCGAGACGACACGCACTCACAAAACGCTGCCTGGCGAGCGCCCCGCTCTCGCTGCCCGTCGATCGTTTCACTCACGACGCACCTTTTTACTCGCTCGTGGCAAGCCACTCGCTCGCAAAAATCTGCACCAAAAACCGCACCAAAAAACCGCATCAAAACCCGCTACTCGACGTAGCGATACTTCCGTTCACCCATCCGTCCCCAGCCATCGAAAACGAACTCCTCGTCAGGTGCGGTAAACTCCTCGACGTCGACATCCATGTCGTGGTTGTGGACGTCGTGGATTTCCTCGTAGTCGTCCCACGTCAGTTCGTAGCGGGCCGCGAGTTGTTCGTCGATATTGAGGGCGTCGATCTCGTCCTCCCAGCCATCTTGGAGCGTTTCAGCGTGAACCTCGGCCTGTGCACCACTCCCGTAGGACGCGATCAGTAGTTGCTCCCCCGTCAGCTCTCGCCCCGCCTCAAGGGCCGTCTTGAGCGCGCTCACGCGAGCAACGTGGACCGAACCCGTATACCAGTTGCCGACCTCCCGCGAGATCGATAGCGTCGGCTCGATCGTCTTCGCGTACCAGTCTTGATACTGGTCCGTCTCTTTGAGCAGGTCCATATACTCCCGGACGGCCTCGTGGAACGCCTCGTCGGTATCGAACGCTTCGGCACGTGGCTGGCGACCGATTTCTTCGGCGAGTTCGTCTTCGATCGCCGTATCGCGTGTGATATGCCGGTAGGCGAGCATCGCCGCTTTCCGGACCATTCCCGGGAACGGCGTGTGGAAGGGAGCAAAAACCAGATCGTCGGGATGGACGTCACCGGCGACGCTCTCGTAATCTTCGAGCGCTTCGCGCATCCGTGCGAGATACACCTGCACCGATCGTTTCCCATCGACGCTCGGGAACTGCTGGTTGGGTTTCAGAAAGTCCGTCTCGTCGGCCGAGCCATACCCCTGTTCGGTCGAGAGTGTGACGAGGTCGGGATCCTCGGCGATGTACATTGCAACTGCACCTGCCCCTTGCGTGGCTTCGCCGGCGTCCCCACGGGCATACAGTGCGGTGTCGGTCGCGATCACGAGTGCGCCACGGCCACGATTTCGGCCCGCACGGATCCAGTTGTAGGCGTCGTCGAGACTTTGGGTCCCCGCAATACAGGCGAACTTCCGTTCGCCTTTATTTGCGTGGTGGAAATCGGCCTCGTAGACCTGTTCGAGACAGCCTGCGATGTATGTCGAAACCGGTTTCGAGTTGTCGAAGGCGCTCTCGGTCGCAACGTCGATTCGACCGATATCGTCGGGGTCAAGTCCCTTCCGATCCATCAGGCGATACGCCGCGTTTGCACCCATCGTAACGATATCTTCGTAACTATCAGGGAACGAACTGGCGTTGAGTCCAAGTCCCTTCGTATACTTGTCCGGCTCTTCACCCTTCGCGGGGGCGAAGGTCCCGGGAAGATCGAGTTTGAGAGTTCCCGTCCAGATCTCGATCGCATCGATACCGACTGCTGTCATAGGTGGTGACTATTGCCGGAGCTATATGATTTTGTCGTTTACAAGTTCGACAATCGTCGATTGTCGGTGCGCATCGGTAGACGGGGTACCGCTCACTGGACTGCCGGTCCCACCGGTACCGACGGATACGACGACCGAGCAGAAACGGCAGTGGACCACTGCTCGAGACAGCGCTAGCGTCGAACAGAAAGTAGTCTCCGCTCGTTCGTTTCCTGCGAGGGCGAGCGCTCACTCACGACGCTCGATCGCGGTCACCCCATCTCTCACTCCTGTTGGGCGTCGACGACCGCAACCCCGGCGAGGTTGACGATATCTTTGACCTCGTCGCCCCGCTGGAGGACGTGGACCGGTTTGTCCATGCCGACGAGCATGGGGCCGATCGCGTCGGCCCCACCCAGCCGCTGGAGGAGCTTATAGCCGATGTTGCCCGATTCGAGGTTCGGGAAGACGAGCACGTTGGCGGGCTCCTCGAGCTCGGAGAAGCCGTACGTGCCCTCGAGGATGTCTTCGACGACTGCCGTATCGGCCTGCATCTCGCCGTCAACGGTGAAGTCGACCTCGGGATCGTCCTGGAGCATCCGTGCTGCCCGGCGGGGTTTGCGCGTGCCCTCGTTGTCGACGCTGCCGAAGTTCGAGTACGACAGCAGTGCCGCACGCGGCTCGATATTGAACCGGCGGGCCAGTTTTCCGGTCTGTTTGGTTACTTCCGCGAGAACTTCCTCGTCTGGGTCCTGGTTGACCGTCGCGTCGGCGACGAAGATCACGCGGTTCTTGAACGTGAGCATGTAGACACCCGCCGCATAGTCGACATCCTCGTCGGTACCGATCACCTGCAGCGGTGGCCGGAGTGCCGGAGGGTAGTGATGGGAGAGCCCTGTTAGGAGCGCATCGGCGTCGCCCTGTTCGACCATCACGCTCCCGAAGTAGTTTGAGTTGCGAGCGATCAGTTCGCCCGCTTCAGAGCGCGTAATCCCTTTTCGCTGGCGCAGTTCGTGGAGCCGATCGGCGTACGCCTCGTAGTCGCCGACCGAGGGATCTGCGACCGTCGGATCGTAATCGAGGCCGAGGTTCGCGGCCGTCGTCCGGATCTCGCTTTCGTCGCCGATCAGGATCGGGAGCGCGATCCCCTGCTCTTGAATCTGGTAGGCCGCCCGAATCATTTTCTCGTTGTCGCCCTCTGCCAGCGCGACCGTCTTCGGGTCGCTTTTGGCCTTGTTGAGGACGACGCGCATCATCTCGCGGGACTTGCCCAGCCGCGCTTCGAGTTCTTCCTCGTACTCGTCGAGATCGATCTTCGTCCGGGCAGCACCGGACTCGATCGCTGCCTCGGCGATCGACGGTGCCACCCGAAACAGCACCCGGGGATCGACCGGCTTCGGGATGATGTAGTCGGGGCCGTACTGAATGGGGTCGTCACCGTAGGCTTTGACGACCGCGTCGGGGACGTCCTGGCGGGCGAGTTCGGCCAACGCCTCGGCACAGGCGACTTTCATCTCCTCGTTAATCTCGGTCGCACGCACATCGAGTGCGCCACGGAAAATGAACGGAAAGCCCAACACGTTGTTGACCTGGTTGGGGTAGTCCGATCGGCCGGTCGCCATAATAACGGTGTCGTCGCGGGCTTGCTTTGCGTCTTCGTAGCCGATTTCGGGATCGGGGTTGGCCATCGCGAAGACGATCGGATCGTCGGCCATCGAGGCGACCATCTCCTGGGAGACGATGCCGCCGATCGAGAGCCCAACGAAGACGTCAGCGCCGGCCATCGCATCCGAGAGGTCGCCCTCGGGAAGGTCGCGGGCGAACTGCCGTTTGTACTTGTTGACCTCGCCGCGCTCGGCACGGGCCTCGGTGATGATCCCCGAGGAGTCACACATCGTGATGTTCTCGTGCTTGCAGCCAAGCGAGACGTAGAATCGTGCGGTCGCGATCGCACTCGCACCGGCACCCGAAAAGACGATCTCGAGGTCTGCAAGGTCTTTGTCGGCGATGTCGGCGGCGTTGAGCAGCGCGGCCCCGGAGATGATCGCCGTCCCGTGCTGGTCGTCGTGGAAGACCGGGATGTCGATCTCTTCGCGAAGCCGTTCTTCGACGGTGAAACACTCGGGGGCTTTGATATCCTCGAGATTGACGCCGCCGAACGTCGGCTCCATCATCTTCACTGCCTCGACGAGCTTGTCGGGGTCGGCCTCATCGAGTTCGATGTCGAAGACGTCGATGTCAGCGAAGCGTTTAAACAGCACTCCCTTCCCCTCCATGACGGGTTTGGACGCCTGTGCGCCGATGTCACCGAGTCCAAGCACGGCCGAACCGTTCGAGACGACGCCCACGAGATTCCCTTTCGCTGTGTAGGTGTAGGCGTCGTTCTCGTCCGCGTCGATCTCCATACACGGTGCTGCGACCCCAGGTGAGTACGCGAGCGAGAGATCGCGTTGCGTGTTCGTCGGCTTCGTCGTCGAAATCTCGATCTTCCCCGGTGGATCCGTCCGGTGGTACTCCAGTGAGTCCTCGTCAAGTCCCATACGGATGTCACTGCGGGGGAGAACTAAAAACAATGCGAAGGGACAGTTCGACAACCGTCGTAATCGCGAGGAGCCAACTGGCCGATGAGACGATGCGACCGTTTTATACGCACCGCGCAACTGGGATGGGGTATGGACGTCGCCCTTGGTGGGACGTTCGACCCCGTCCACGACGGCCACCGGCGGCTGTTCCAACGGGCGTTCGAACTCGGAGACGTAACTGTCGGACTGACCAGTGACGATCTCGCAGCGACGACGCGACACGTCGATCGGCGAGTCAGCCCGTACGACGATCGAGCCACCCGCCTCGAAGCCGAACTCGCCCCCATTGCAGCGGAGTACAATCGGGAGTTCGAGATCCGGACTCTAGAGGAGCCGACGGGAATCGCGACCGAGCCACAGTTCGAATATCTGGTTGTCTCACCCGAGACTCACGAGGGTGGCGAGCGAATCAACGAAATCCGACAGGAGCGTGGCCACGACCCACTCGACGTGATCGTCGTCCCCCATGTCCGCGCCGAGGACGACGACATCATTTCGAGCACCCGAATCGTCAGAGGCGAAATCGACGAACACGGAAACGTCCGCGCTGAAGAGTCCTGACCACTGCTCCTGTCGAACGCTGGTGTCTTTTTGCTAACGTGAGCGGACAGCGATCGCCGGTACACCGCGACACCGATCCGTCTCAGACGACCTTCACGAGTCGCGTCGTAAACCGCCCTGTCCGGACCTGTTGCCAGCCCCGGAGCTCCGCATCTACCGCCGCGTCGTCCGTATCGACCCGGAGCGCGGAGAGCGAATCCAGTTTGTCTCCGGAGGCGACGACCGCGATGTCGTCGGCCCGGCGGATGACTGCCGGCGAGAGCTGGTGGTTGCCTCGACCGAAAATAAAGCCCTGGCCCCCAATCGGTGAGACGACGATCGTCGCTGGTTCCGTGAGGACGTCGAGGATCTCGGCTTCGGCGGCGTCTCTGGCGAGCAGTTCGCCATCCCGCCAGACGTCGACGCCGAGTGGCGAGGGATCGATCCCGAGTTCCGACTCGATCGCCCCGACGGTGCCGCCCGGCCCGAAGATGTAGGTTCGATCGGCCTCGATCTCGCGGACGAAGCCGGCGGCCAGCGAGTCGACGCTGCCGCTTGCGACCTGTTTTCCCGACTGGACGTCCGGAGCGATGGGCACCGGGACGATCGCCCGCAGCTCCGATCGGACCTCGCCATCGCGGTAGGCGTCCTCGTCGATATCGTTGACTTCCCGGTCCCCGACGCGATCGAACTCGGCGGCGATCCGTCCGGCATCGGCCGGCGTCACCCCAAAGACCGACGAGTAGATTTTGACGCCCGCAGGGACGCCGAGCATCGGCGTGTTGGCGTCCGCGGCTTCGAGCACCTCGGCCACGTCGACCGCCGTCCCGTCGCCCCCGACAAACAGGACGAGATCGACGTCGTGTTCGAGGAAGGCGCAAACGGCAGCACGGGTGTCCGCGGCCGACGTGTCAGCAGTGGCGGGGTCGACCCGGTCGCCGGTCGCCAGGTCGGGTTCGTAGACGACGATCGGCTCATAGGCCGCCTCGCGAGCCGCGTCTTCCCCCATTACGCTCGCTGCCGTGTAGATCGTACAGTCGGGCCGGCGACGGGACAGCGCCGACAGCGCCTGTCGGGCCCGCTGGGGCGATCGCGGCTCGGCACCCAGCTCCCGTGCTTTCGCGACGTGTCCGTCGGTTCCCTTCAGCCCGACCCGACCACCCATCCCCGCGATCGGGTTGACGACGACGCCGAGAGAGTCCATACCGGGATATCGCGGGCCGACGCAAAGAGACGTGTGGTCCCGATCGGGCGGTGGTACTGGCTGTGTGCGGGTGCGATGACCGTCCGTGGCGTCCCGTGGGCTGCTGTCTGAAGGACGCCTCCGTGGCGTGTGCGACAGCAGTCACTGCCCACGTGGCAACTCCACGACGAACACACTCCCGCGTGGCTCGTTGTCCTCGACCCAGACATCGCCGTCGTAACGATCGACGAGTGTCCGGACCAGGTACAGACCCAGCCCCGCGCCCTCGCTGTCGAGTCCCGTCTCCCCCTCATCGAAGATCCGCTCTTTCTGTTCGCTGGGAATCCCCGGGCCGTTGTCCGCGACCTGGACTTCGACGACATCGTCGGTCGCCGTCGCCGAGACGGTCACCTCTGGAATGTCCCTGTCGTTGTGGACGATCGCGTTGGTCAGCAGGTTTCGGAACACCGACTCCAGCATGTCGTCGGCCAGGACGTCGACGTCCGGGATTGGGCTGTCGACGGTGACGATGGCACGTTCGTAGCTCGATCGGATCCGGTCGATCTGGTCTTCGAGGACGTATCGGAGCCCGATCGTGCTGTGGTCGACCGCTGGCCGGAGCAACACCTCAGTCACGTCGCGGGCAGTCTCGGTGATGTCGACGGCGTCACGGGCCGCATCGATAACCTGGCGGGCGTACGCTTCGCCCTCCTCCGAAACGTGTTCTTCCAGCGTTTCAGTGTAGGCAAGTACCAACTGGAGATCGTTCCTGATATCGTGCCGGACGATCTGGTTGAGGACTTCGAGATTGTCCCGCTGGCGTTCGAGGGTCCGCTGATACGTCCCGAGTTCCGTACTGTTCCGGGACGTCCCGACGATTCCGGTCACCTCGCCGTCCTCGATGAGTGGTGTCAGTTTCGTCTGCCAGTGGATCGTCCCGGCGGGTCGTTCGAGGGTCTCCTCGTAGACGATCGGTTCACGCTGGTCGACACACCGGCGGTAGTGCTCGATGCTCTCGGCCGCCTGCTCGTCGCCAAGGAACGCGTCTGGGGGCTTGCCGCGGAGTTCGTCCTCGGAACGGCCAGTCTGTTGCTGGTGAGCGGCGTTAGTTCGATCGATCGTGAAGGTGTAGTCACTACCACCGTTACTGTCGCTACCACCGTCACCATCTGCCTGCTCGACGTCGATCAAAAAGACCGCATCATCGGTTCCGTGAAAGATCGTCTCGTAGACGGTCTCCAAGCGGTTCCCAACCGATTCGAAGCGGTCAGGAGTGGTGTCTGCATCGGACTCTTTTTCCATCGATCTCTGTGAGCGTCTTTCGAATACGCGATCATAACAGTACGCCATCGCCACAAAGCGAATCGAGCCAATCGCACCACCAACGATCGCCACGAACCCCGCCACCAACGATCGCCACGAACCCCACCACCAGCGATCGCCACAAAACGAATCGATCCGATCGCACCGACAGTTCAGGCCGATCGGTGGCTGTGCGCGCCAGTGTGTGCCTCGAGGGGCATCTCCAGGCTGACGACGGTCCCGCGGGGGCCGGCTTCGCTCATCGTCACTTTCCCGCCGACTGCCGTAGTCGTCCAGTAGATGAGCCACAGTCCGATGCCGGTGGCGTGGGAGAGGGGTGTTTCCATGCCGGACTGGATGACCTCCCACTCCTCGTGTGGCAATCCTGGCCCGTCGTCTGCGATCGTGATGTGAAGACGCGGCGGATCTTGGATGGGACGGATCACGACCTCGACGGTTGGAGTGTCCCGACCGTTGTGGACGACCCCGTTCTCGATGGCTTCGACGAGTGCGATCGAGACGATTTTGCCGCTCGTGACGAACTGAGTCGGTTCGGCCTGACAGTCGACCGAAATCGTGGCGTCGGGGTGGACGGTACGGCTGGCGACGATCGTGTCGACGATACTGTCGACCGACCACGGATCGGCGTCGTAGACGCCCTGGAACACCTCGAAAATTGGGCGGGTTTGTTCGCTAATCGACTCCAACTCCGCTGCTGCAGCCGAGATCTGTGCGACGGCCGATTGCTGAGCCGTCTCGTCGAGCTCCGATTCCAGCGCCGTCGCATAACCCGAAATGGTCGTCACGGCGTGTCTGAGGTTGTGTCTGAGGATGCGATCTAACACCTGCAACACCTGGTCGCGGATTTCGTCGTGCGTGATCTCGTTTTGAATCGTGACGAAGTGAGTGATCTGGCCCCGATCGTCGGTCACCGGGACGATCTTCTGCTCGGCCTGATAGTAGCTGCCGGATTTCGTCTGCTGCCACAGCGTGCCGTCCCAGACCTTGCCAGCCGTGACCGTCTCCCAGAGCTCGTCGTAGAAGGCATCGCTCTGGTCGCCGGATCTGAGGATCGCCGGCTCCTGGCCGATGACTTCGGCGGCCGAGTACTGGGTGAGTCGCTCGAAGGCGGGGTTGATGTATTCGATGGTGCCCGTCCGGTCGGTGATAAACATCGCCTGCTCGGCCGCTGCAATCTGGGTTCTGAACAGCGACGTTTCGTGTTCGAAGACCTTCGTTTCGGAGACGTCTTCCTGGAATCCAAAATAGTGTGTGACCTCTCCCTCACGATTTATGACGGGTGAGATCGTCACCCGGTTCCAGAACATCGTCCCGTCGTTGCGGTAGTTTCGGAGTTCGACGACGGCGGACTCCTCGGCTGCGATCGCCTCGCGCATTCGGGTGACTGAAGCGGCTTTGGTCGCGTCGCCCTGGAGAAACCGACAGTTCTGACCGATCGTGTCCTCCCGTCGGTAGCCGGTCAGCTCCACGAAGCCGTCGTTGACGTAGATGAGTGGCATATCGTCCGCTCTGGCATCCGCGATCGTGATGCCGACCGGTGCCTCGTGCATTGCGCGTTCGCGAACGGATTGCAGCGATCGGGGGTCCTCGATGCTGATATCGATCAGGGTGACCTGGACACACTGTCTGTCGTCCCAGGTGAGCGGTGAACTCACCGCGATCATATCGTGGCTGGTGCCGTCGCGCGATTCGATCGTCACCTCCACCCCGAGAGCCTGCAGTTCGCCGTCCAGGATACGGTCGAGCGTTCGGTCCAGTGCCTCCCGGCCGTCAGGGGTGACGAAGTCACTGAGACGCTGCCCGATGACAGGAGCCTCGGCCGTGCCAAGTAGTGTCTGTGCCGTCTCGGTGAGCGAAACGATACCGTTCCGATCGTGGACCACCGCCGGGCCTGGCCGATCGGTGACTCCCTCGCCATCGCGGTGGTGGTCCGGAGTCGGGACATCTGTCATGGGTCTCCGTTCAGACGGAGCCCGCATCTATCTGTCCATCGATTACAGGAGTCCCAGTGTCGAACGGAAGAGACTGCCACCGAACCGAATGGGGTGACCGAGACCACCCAGACCAGAGGCGACCGATCGCCGGAAAGTCGCGACAACGATCGATATAAGGGGATTGGGCACTGACCGCGTGATATGCACGAACTCACCTACGTTCTCGAAGCGGAGACGACGCTCCCGATGGGGATCGCCGGCTGGGGAACGCTGGCGCTCGGTCTGCTGGTTGCCTTCCTGTGGCTGGCGTATCTGTACCGCTAGTCCCTCTCATACGGATTTGTGTCATCAATTACCGCCGTCACCGGACTGCGTCCGGTTGCTCGTGGCGCGTTGCGCCACGCTGTCGTCGGACTCCGTCCGACTGCTCGCGGAGCGTCGCTCCGCGCTGATCGGCGAACCCGTCCCGGCCGATCGGCGGTGACTACGGACACTAATCCGTATCAGGCGAGTTCGACACGCTCACGAAGCCACGCTGTTGCAGCCGCTGTCGTCTCCTCGTTGGGACTTTCGATCGCGATCCGAACGGACTCACCCGGGTAGCTGCCGACGGAGACGTCGAACGCCTCACGAAGTGTTGCGATCCGATCGAGCAGCGCACTCTCGGGTTCGTCGGCGACGACGACCTCGCGATAGGTTTGTTCGCCGGCGAACTCCGGCGCGATCGTCCCGAACATGGTTCGCATCTCCTCGGGGACGCCAGGGAGGACGTAGACGCCTTCGAGGGCGGCGCCGGGGGCGACGCCGGCCTCGTTGTGGAGCGCCCGGGCCCCTGCCGGAAGCTCCGTCGTCCCGTCAGTCAGGTCCCCACGCGAGTAGCCGTCGTCTTCGAGCCACGCGAGTGCGGCCTCGTGGTCGGCAAGGTCGCGACCGAGGGCCGCGGCAACCCCTTCCATGGTAACGTCGTCGTGGGTCGGCCCGAGCCCGCCGGTGACGATGACCGCGTCGTACTCGGCGCGGTACTCGTTGACGACGCGGGCGATGTCTCCGACGCGATCGGGGACTGTCGTCACCCGGTCGACGCTGACCCCGCGGTCTGTGAGCTGCCCACAGAGCCACGTTGCGTTCGTGTTCGTCGTCCGTCCCGCGAGCAGTTCGTTCCCGACCGTAACGACCGCGACGTTCATACCGCCCCCTTTGGCCGCCGCGGGGAAATGGGTCTCGTTGCCGGTCCGGACACCCCCCTCGCAGCGACAGTCACGCAAAAGTATATAAATGACCGTCTCTGGTAACCACAAGATTCAATTTTGATAATTGATAAGCAACGAACAATGTCGCAGAGTCGAACACGAGACGATGGGCCGGAATCGAGCACAGTGCTCTCGGCGCTCGGCAACAAATACAGCGCAGAGATCCTCTGTGCGGCGGGGACGCCGAAATCGGCACAGGCGCTGAGCGACGACATCGAGATCCCGATCGCGACCTGCTACCGACGGATCGAAGAGCTCGTCGACGCGGGGCTGTTGACCTGCGAGGGCCGCCAGCTCTCCGAGGAGGGCCGGCGGACGAACATCTACCGGCGAACCGTCGATAAGATCGAAGTCGACTTCACCAGTCAGTCCCCCGAGTTCTCCCGGACGCGCCGAACCGAGGCAAAAAACAGGCTCCAGGACCAACTCGAGGACTGACGGACTGTCGTATTCGAGTCTTACCGATCCACCCGGTCAGCGTGAACTGGGGACGACGATTCGTCTGTGCGGCCACGGCGCTGGCGTGTCACCGACGGCGTCGTTCGTCACGGTCCACGTCGGTCGCCGCCCGAAAGCGGGCAGAACTAAATACTCTCAGGATAATACCGCAGTATGATCAACGACAGCGCCGTGGGCGACGACGTCGTCGGCACCCGGCGAGTCCTCCATGTCGGCCGCGATCGGCCGATCCGGATCAGTGCTGGCCATCGGCTCCTCCATCACGACGGGAAGTGTTCGCGTCCGCACGGACACAACTACGAAGTGACGGTCACTCTAACAGGTGACCTCACCGACGAGGGGTGGGTTGCCGACAAGGGAGATATTACCACAGTAATCGACGAGTGGGATCACATGTTCCTCCTCGAGGCTGGCGATCCGCTGATCGAGGCCTTCGAGGCGGCCGGCGACGACGACGCGCTCGTCGTCCTCGACCACCCGCCGACGGCGGAAGTGATGAGCGTCATCCTCGAAGAGAAACTCGAAGCGGCCCTTCCCGACACCGTCACCGACGTCGTCGTGCAGGTCAACGAAACGAGCGAGCTCTGTGGTGGGGGCCGGTTCTGAGATGCCAGTCTCCGATTCGGTCGAGCGCTCGGATGCGACGGCCACGGGCGGGGACACCCCATCGGACGCGACCGACGCACTTCCGATCAACGAACTGTTCTACTCGCTGCAAGGCGAGGGGACACTCGCCGGCGTCCCGTCCGTTTTCGTCCGCACGAGCGGCTGTAACCTCCGCTGTTGGTTCTGTGACTCCTATCACACCTCCTGGGAGCCGACCCACGCCTGGCTCGACGTCGCGGCGATCGTCGAGGAGATCGAGTCCTACGATACCGCCGATCACGTCGTCCTCACCGGCGGCGAACCGATGATCCACGACGCGAGCGTCGACCTGCTCGAGACACTCGACGATCGGGGCTATCACACGACCGTCGAGACCAACGGGACGATCTACCGTGAGGCCCCGATCGATCTCGCCTCGATCAGTCCGAAGCTGGCGAGCAGTACGCCGACCGCTGAGCGGGACCCCAAAGGCGACGGCGAGTGGGCCGATCGCCACGAGGCAGCTCGGATCGATCTCGATGCTCTCGGTGCGCTCGTCGACGACTACGCGTTCCAGCTGAAGTTCGTTGTCACTGACGGCGACGATATGCCGGAGATTCACGATCTGCTTGCCGAACTCCGGGCTGTCACGGAGACACCGATCGAGGACGACGACGTCCTCCTGATGCCCGAGGGTGCGACCCAGGAGCGACTCGAGGAAACCAGAAATCGCGTCGCCGACCTCGCGATGGACCACGGCTTCCGGTACACGCCACGGCTCCACGTCGACCTCTGGAACGACGCCCCAGAGACGTGACGATCGATCACGCCACGTTCCGTTCCAATGACTACAGACACTGACCCCACACCCACGACCGACGAACAGTCCACAACCGACGAACAGTCCACAACCGACGAACAGTCCACAACCGACGAACAGTCCACGAAACGCGCCGTCGTCCTCCTTTCGGGCGGCATGGACAGCGCAACGGCCGCCTACGAGGCTCGCGATCGCGGCTACGAACTCTACGCGCTCCACACCTCCTACGGCCAGCGAACCGAAGACCGCGAACTGGCCTGTGCCCGCCGGCTCGCCGACGAACTCGACGTCGAAAACGTCCTGACGATCGAAACCGGCCACCTCTCGGCGATCGGGGCGTCGAGTCTGACCGACGACGCGATGGCCGTCGACGACGCCGATATGGACAGCGAGGAGATCCCAACCTCCTACGTGCCGTTCCGAAACGCGAACCTGCTTGCGATGGCAGTCTCCTACGCCGAAGCCAACGACTGTGAGGCCGTCTTCATCGGCGCCCACAGCGAGGACTTTTCGGGGTATCCGGACTGCCGTCCCCAGTTCTTCGAGGCCTTCGAGCAGGTCGTCGACGTCGGGACGAAACCCGAGACCGAGATCACGATCGAGGCACCCTTCGTCGAGTGGACGAAGACCGACATCGCCGCCCACGGCGTCGACCTCGACGTCCCCTACGAACACACCTGGAGCTGTTATCGCGACGACGAACCCGCCTGTGGCACCTGCGACTCGTGTGCGTTCCGCCTGCAGGCGTTCCAGACCGTTGGCGTGCGTGATCCGATCGCGTATGCCGAACGGCCCTCATACGGTGACAGCCAGTAGCCGACGGGGAGGTACACCGCAACGGCGCTGGGCAATCAGTCGTCCACCGACGGCGATTCGCCCGTCTCGCGCCGTCGCTCCCGTTCGATCGTCGTCACGTAGATCCCTGCGAGGACGACCGCGCCACCGGCGATCGTGATCGCGTCGGGCACCTCGGCCAGCAAGGCCAACGCGAGCAGCGTCGCCCCGACGGGTTCGCCGAGCCAGCCGACGCTCACCACGACCGATTCGAGATGTTTCAGCGCCCAGTTGATGATCGTGTGCCCCAGGATACCGGGACCGACGGCCATTCCGAGAAAGAGCAGCCACTCCTCAGGTGGGTAGGCCAGATAGGCGTGGCCCTGTACCCCGACCAGTAGACAGAGCGTGATCGCACAGGCGGTGTGAAGTACCGCGGGGGCAAGCCCCGCGGCTTCACCGTTTTGACCGCACGTCCCAGAACGGGCCGTGCTATCGCAGGCGAATTTAATTCCCCTCGACCTTCCCAAAATGGGTCGGCTGGAATTCACACCCGAACACTCGGTGCGTCCGTGAGGGTCGGCGGCTCCACCCCGCCCGACAACACCCGTCGCACCTGCCGTAGCAGGGTTTTGAGAGTTGGCGCATTTCCTCGCAACTGCCGGCAGTTGCTTCGGATTACGGTCTTTAATCCACGTCACAACTGTGTTCATCAATACGGTGGGATGCGTCATATAGCTTACGCGATTCACCCTCGGGGTCAAGCCCCG
>LKMJ01002513.1_pt1 | contig 16880 bp, 17 predicted proteins | sample 643391 | NCBI WGS metagenome assembly LKMJ01 (sample SAMN04112250, study PRJNA286221) | soda lake metagenome | biome: soda lake; feature: Kulunda Steppe; material: water; isolation source: sample PL-Br10 brine of Picturesque Lake | place: Russia: Kulunda steppe | collected 2010-07
GGAGACGCTGTACTCGCTTGGCAGTACGTTCGCGCCGCTGTCGAACTGGGCGACGAGCCTGCCCGGCAGCGGAGTTCTCGCCGAGAAGACGCTCGGTATCGCCCGCGAGCGTGACCTGCCGACGTTCAAGCGCGAGACGCTCCAGAAGTGGGACCGGTCGCGCTCTCCGCTGGTTCCCGAGGGCGATGCCGGGCGGAAAGCCCTGCTCGTCGCGGACCCCTACACGAACTACACACAGCCCGGGGTCGGGAAAGCAGCGGTACGGTCACTCGAAGCCGCGGGCGTCCACGTCCAGGTTTCGACGGAGGTGACAGACAGTGGCCGACCTGCACACTCAAAGAGCATGCTGGACGTGGCTCGTGAGACTGCGAGAGAGAACGTCGCCGCACTCGCACACAAGATAGAGAACGGCTGGGATGTCGTCACTGTCGAACCATCGGACGCCGTGATGTACCAGCTCGATTATCTCGACTTACTCGAAGGCGACGCTGTCGAGCTGGTGGCTGCCAACACCTACGGCGTGCTCGAATACGTCGATACATTCAGGCTCGACGAGGATCTCTCGTTTGACGGAACCGACAGCCCCCTGAGCTATCACGGGCACTGCCAGCAGAAAGCCACCTCCAAGGACCACCACGCTGTCGACGTCCTCAGACGGGCGGGCTACAACGTCGACGCGCTCGATTCGACCTGCTGTGGGATGGCCGGTTCCTTCGGCTACGAGGCCGAGCACTACTCGATGAGCATGGCCATCGCCAGCCTGCTGTTCGACCAACTCGATGGCTCGCCCGGCGAGGACGTCGTCGCGCCGGGAACCTCCTGTCAGTCACAGCTTCTCGAATACGACGGAATCGAGGGAAAGCCAAGTCACCCCATCGAGGCGTTCGAATCGGCGATACAGCAGTAAAATGCGTGGTAGTCACATGATTCGCAACGAATCCGACCTTACCCGGACGCCGAAACACACCCACGCACTCGATGCGATAGCCGCCGGTATCGAAGCCGCTCATCCCGAAACTGTCGTCGAGGAGGCCGTCTCGCTCGACGGCGAGATTCTCACTATCGCGGACGAACAGTATCTCCTCGACGACTACGAGCGAATTCTGGTCCTCGGCGGCGGAAAACCCGCAGGTGCCGTCGCCAAAGCGCTCGAAACCGTCCTCGGCTCGTCTCTCGACGACGGACTCGTCGTGACTGACACGCCTGCCGAGACCGAGACTGTAATTGCCCACGAAGGTAAACATCCACTCCCGACCGCGGCGAACGTCGAGGGGGCGGAGAGGCTGCTTGCGCGCGCGGCGGCGGTCGGTCCGGACGATCTGGTCCTGGTCGTCATCACCGGGGGTGGCAGCGCGCTCATGACTGCCCCGGTCGACGGCGTCTCACTCGACGACTACCGTGACCTGACCGAGCAACTGCTTTACAGCGGCGCGACGGTAGACGAACTCAACGCCGTCAGGAAACATCTCTCCCGTCTCAAGGGCGGGCGACTCGCCCGTGAACTCGCGCCAGCGACAACCGTCGGCGTGGTGTTCAGCGACGTGGTCGGTAACCCACTCGACGTGATTGCGAGCGGCCCGACAGCTCCCGATAACTCGACCTACGCGGACGCGCTCGCGGTGCTCGAGCGATACGAGATTGACGCTCCAGATGGTGTTATTGCAGTACTCGAAGCCGGTGCTCGCGGCGAGAAAAGAGAAACACCCAGCCCGGACGACGAGCTATTCGAGACGGTGACCAACTACGTGCTCGCCGACAACCGGACGGCACTGGAGGGAGCAACGCGAGTCTGTGAGGAACGCGGATACACCACGACCATCCTTTCGTCTCGAATCGAGGGCGAGGCCCGCGACGTCGGGGGAATGCTCGCCGCCGTCGCACAGGAGTGTCTCGACACCGGCGATCCCTTCGATCCGCCCGTCGCGTTGCTGTCAGGTGGTGAAACGACGGTGACTGTTACCGGCGAGGGGACCGGCGGACCGAACCAGGAGTGTGTACTCGCCGCTGCACTCGAACTAGTGGGTGAGGATGTCGTCTTCGGGTGCGTGGACACTGACGGTATCGACGGCCCGACCGACGCTGCCGGTGCGCTCGTCGACGGCGAGACTGTGGCTGATAGTGACGAAGCGACGGCACAGGCGGCGCTTGACGACAACGACGCCTACGGGTATCTCGATTCAGTGGGTTGTCTCGCCAGGACCGGGCCAACGGGAACGAACGTGAACGATCTGCGTCTCCTGTTGATTGGGGCTCCCTGAAAACTGGTGGTCAGGAGCCCCTGGGAACAGGACCACACTGGGTCTGTTTAAGAAAGAGTTCTTGAGTCTTGACGACAGAGGTTCACACATGACCACGAAGACGTTCGACGCTGGGGAATTCACACTCGAACAGGTACGGAAGTACGTCTGGGAGATGCCACAGGAGGGAGAGATGCGCGTGCCAGCGCGCGTCCTGGCGAGCGAAGCACTGCTCGAGGAGATCAAGCAGGACAAGACGCTCAAGCAGCTGCGCAACACCACTCACCTGCCCGGTATCCAGAAGTACGCCATCTGCATGCCCGACGGCCACCAGGGCTATGGCTTCCCGGTCGGTGGCGTCGCTGGCCTCGATACCGAAAACGGCTGCATCAGCCCCGGAGCGGTCGGCTACGACATTAATTGCGGAGTGAGAATGTTGAAAACAAATCTTACTTATGACGAAATAAAAGGTCACGAGTCCGAACTCGTCGAAGCGCTGTTCGCGAACGTCCCGACCGGCCTCGGGGGCGGCGGCGTCATCAGTAACGCGCCGGTCGACGAGATTCTCGAACGTGGCGTCGAGTGGGCCGTCGAAGAAGGATACGGCATCGAGTCCGATCTCGCCCACTGCGAGGACGAGGGGTTCCGACCCGACGCCGATCCCACCAAGGTCTCACAGAAAGCCAAAGACCGCGGACGCAACCAGGCAGGAAGTCTCGGCAGCGGGAACCACTTCCTCGAAGTCCAGCGAGTAACCGACATCTACCACGACGACGTGGCACGCGAGTTCGGGCTCAGCGAGGACCAGATTGTCGTCCTCATCCACTGTGGTTCACGGGGACTTGGCCACCAGGTATGCACAGATTACCTGCGGGATATCGAGCAGACCCACCAGGGACTGCTCAACCAGCTGCCCGACAAGGAGCTTGCCGCGGCCCCGGCCGGCTCAAAACTGGCCGAGGACTACTACGGCGCGATGTGTGCGGCCATCAACTTCGCGTGGGTGAACCGCCAGCTCATCATGCACCAGACCCGGAAGGTGTTCGAGCGAGTGTTCGACCGGACCGCCGAGGAGATGGAACTGCTCTACGACGTAGCCCACAACATCGCGAAGAAAGAAGTACATGATGTGCATGGAGAGGACAAAGAACTGTTCGTCCACCGCAAGGGCGCGACGCGGGCGTTCCCGGCGGGTCGTCCCGAACTCCCGCCAGCGTACCAGGACGTCGGCCAGCCAATCCTGCTTCCCGGCAGCATGGGTGCCGGAAGTTACATCCTCCGTGGCGGGGAGAACTCGCTTTCGGAGACGTTCGGGTCGACCGCCCACGGTGCAGGGCGACTCATGTCGCGCACGCAGGCGAAAAACGAGTACTGGGGCGAGGACGTGATGGACGACCTCCGCGAGCAAAACCAGATCTACATCAAGGCCGAAAGCGGGGCGACCGTCGCCGAGGAAGCGCCCGGCGTCTACAAGGACGTCGACGAGGTCGTGAAAGTCTCCGATACGCTCGGCATCGGGGACCGGGTTGCACGTACGTATCCGGTCTGTAATATCAAAGGGTAAACTCCCCTACCCTGCAGCAACGAGCCACACCAGCCAGCTCAGGCCTCGGGCACGTCTACTGGGCCGTCGTCTGGCTCGTCCTCCGGATCGTTCCACGTTGCCAGGACAACTTCCTCGGCATCATCGTCGTCGTCATCGGGAATGTAGCGTATCTCGACGAAGTCGTCCGCACTCACAGATTCCCCCCAGGCGTTGTCACTGGTCAGGCGTGCTGGAATGTTGCTCGGTTCGACCATCTCGTCGGGTTCCATGCCCTCGATTTCCGCCCACGTCACCTCGTTTGTGTCATCGGCGATGTGGATACTCCCGGCGCGTAACTCGTCCCCACTGTCGTAGAAGATGAGCAACTGACCGAGGTCCTCACTGTGATCGAACGTGAACTCGGCGCCAAAAGGCCCCTCATCCTCGTCCATAACGAGCGTCACCGTCATCCCGACAGATGCCGTGGCGACGACGGTCATGATCACGAGCACGGCAACACCCGCCCCCTCAGAAACACCGCGGATATCCATCGGGTTCAGCCCCATCGTTAGTAACACTATTCAGCGGGTAAATAAATGTGACTCGAACGGATACAACGTCGGTCTAAAGGAAGCTAAAGAAGGCGTACGGGACGATAAACAGGAGAAACGTCATAACAGCGAGAATCAGTATATAACCAAACACCGTCCCAAACGCCGTCGAAAACGACGGATGCTCTAGCTCGTCTGTGAGTGTCATATCGGGCTTTTCGGTGGACAGCACTTAAATATTATCGGAGATGCGATTGGGAGACAAACGAGGACATCACACAGAAAGCAGATGATACAAGGTTCATTATCGCTAGTGTATATATCCGACATATATCATTTCATAGCGCGACAGAACATTTCGGTCACTCTCCCAACCGGTGGGTGTTACGGCGGGTAATACCGATGAAAATAGCGTGAACTATTTACAGTCTGAACATCACTGTGAAAACAGCATGGGACTGCCTCACTTGATCTCCAGCGACTCTGAGAACTCGGTGGTGAATGCGGTCCGTGGCCGCACGCTATTACTCGTCCTACTCTTCGTGTGCCTGCTGTTGATTGTCGATCTGCTCGCCAGGTTGGCAGGAATCGAAATCGTGCAGGTCGGGGAGCGGACGCTCGGTGGCGAACTCGCGTTCACGACACTCGGTAGACGTGTCTGGACGGGATTGATTGTCGGGCTCATCTTCGGGCTCGCAGGCATCGGCCTCTCGATGACGTACAGTATTCTCAACTTCGCGAACTTCTCACACGGTGACTTGCTCACGACGGGCGCGTTCACCGGTTGGGGCGTCGCGTTGCTCATCGCTGGCTGGGGTATCGGCGATGCAGGCTACTTGCTGCTCGCCCGCTCTGGCCGGGGGCCCGGTCCGAGCGAAATCGGCGCGTCAATCGTCGCCTCACCGCTTGCAGTCGTGATCGGCGTCATCGTCGCAGCAGTCGTGACGATACTCGTTGCGCTTCTCATCGACCGAACGGTGTACTATCCGATGCGCGACCGGGGCGGAATTCCGCTGTTGATCGCCTCAATCGGTGTCGCACTCGCACTGCGGTCGGCCATTCAGTTCATCTACGGCGGTGAGACCCGTGGTGTCACCGCGACTGACGACGTCCGCATCGAAGACGTTCTTGGAACAGGTGTCTCGCTCAATCTGCATCAGGTGACGCTTCTCGTCATCTCACTGGTGTTGATGATTTCGATGCACCTGCTCCTTCAGCGGACCAAACTCGGTAAGGCGATGCGGGCGATGGCCGACAACAAGGATCTTGCGCTCGTGACGGGTATTCCGACCGAGCGTATCGTCCGTGCGACCTGGGTTCTCGGTGCGGGACTGGCCGGTGTCGCCGGGTTTCTGTTCGTCCTCGAACGGGGAACGATGGAGTTCAACCTCGGCTGGTTCCTCCTGCTTTTCATCTTCGCGGGTGTTATCCTGGGCGGTATCGGCTCGATATACGGCGCGATTGCCGGCGGACTCGTGATCGGGTTCGTCCACGAGGTGTCGCTGCTGTGGATCTCCTCGGACTTCAACGCCGCAGCAGCTTTCGTGATCATGATCCTCGTGTTGCTATACCGACCTGACGGTATCTTCGGGGGGGTGACAACTGCATGACAGCCGACGGTGAGAACCCGAGTGCTGCGGCCGGTTCCGGTACGCCAGCCGACGCCAGTTCGCCGCTCGACCGGGCCATCGCCTGGGTCGAGCGAAGCGACGCCCGCATCGTGGTGACGACTGCGGCGGCCATATACGCGCTATTTGCGGTGTTGGTCATCCTCGAGCAGGGGCTCGAAATCGCGACTATCAACCCCATATTCGGTGCCTGGCGGACGCTGACGTTCCTCTTTGCGGCATACGCTATCCTCGCGCTCGCGTTGAACCTCCACTGGGGATACACCGGAATGTTCAACATCGGTATTGCGGGGTTCATGGCCGTGGGCGTCTACACGATGGCACTGCTCACGACGCCCCCGGACGCTATCTCGGGGCAGGGCCTCGGACTTCCGCTCCCCATCGGCGTTATCGGCGGGATGATCGTCGCCGCCCTCGTCGGATTGATTGCCGCGATTCCGGCACTTCGTCTCCGGGCGGACTACCTGGCAATCGTCACACTTGGGCTCTCGGAGATCATCCGTCTCACGCTGAACTCGCGGGACCTCTCGAACTGGACGGTCGACGTCTTCGGCTTCGGGACCGGCGGCGGCAGTGGTATCGACCTCCCCGACCGGCCGACCGACGCCATCTTCGACACCTCGATTGGCCAGTCGTTCGTCGAGCTATTCATTGTCGAAATCGGCGGCGAGGAAGTCGAACTGGTCAGCACGTCGATTCTCCGCGGGTTCGTCTGGTCGTTTTTCATGCTCATCATCATGGTGGGCATCTACTGGCTGTTGCGCCGAATCGGTTACTCGCCGTTCGGGCGCGTTCTCAAAGCGATCCGCGAGGACGAACTCGTCGCCCAGTCACTCGGGAAGGACACCCGCTGGTTCAAAATCAAGGTGTTCATGCTCGGCTGTGCGCTGATGGGACTCGGTGGGATACTCTGGCAGGGCAGCCAGGGCTTCGTCAGTCCCGACTCCTTTAGACCGATCGTTACGTTCTACGTGTTCATCGCGTTGATAATCGGTGGCTCAGGCTCGAACACGGGCAGCGTCGTCGGTGGAATCCTGTTCGCCGGGTTGCTCTTCGAGGCACCACGCCGCGTCGGTAGCATCTTCGAAGCCCGGCTGAGTCTCCCCGACGCACCCGGTACGTTCGCCGGTGCGGTTGACCCCTTCACGGAACTGGCCTTCCAGCCGTTCCTCGCCTACGCCGTCGACAACCTCGCTCCGCTCCAGTTCGTCCTGTTGGGCGTCGTGTTGATAATTATCGTCCAGAAGCGGCCTCAGGGAATGCTCGGTCACCGGACAGAGACCGCCGCTGCAATCGACCTGCACAAACAGGAGGATGACCAATGAGTGACGTGACAGACACCCAGGCGGACGACGTTCCCGCCGAGACGGGAGCGAGCGACCAGGCGACCGCAGTCGACACCGAAAGCGAGACGTCGATACCGCTTCGGGTCGAGAACCTCCACAAACGGTTCGGTGGTATCGTCGCCGTCGACGGGGCAAGTTTCGACGTCGAGGCCGGCAGCCTGACGGGACTCATCGGCCCGAACGGGGCCGGTAAATCGACGACGTTCAACTGTATCACGGGAGCGCTCACCCCGACCAGTGGAAAGGTCTACTTCCAGGGTGAGGATATCACCGGGATGCGTCCAGAACAGATAGCGAACCGCGGTCTCGTCCGGACGTTCCAGATTGCACGCGCACTCTCGGAGATGACCGTTCTGGAGAACCTGATGCTCGCACCGAAGGCACAGCGCGGCGAGAAGCTGTGGCGGTCAGTCCTGCCAGGGGCTCGCAGCAACGTCGTCGAGCAGGAGGCCGAGCTGCGCGACCGCGTCTGGGAGACACTCGAGTTGTTCGAAATCGACCATCTCGCACACGAGGAGGCAGGGAACCTCTCCGGTGGTCAACAGAAACTGCTGGAGATGTCCCGGGCGATGATGACTGACCCCGACATGCTGTTGCTCGACGAGCCGATGGCCGGCGTCAACCCGACGCTTGAGGAGAAACTGCTGGACCGTATCCACTCCCTCCGGGAAGACGGCTACACGTTCCTGCTCGTCGAACACGATATGGACATCATCATGGAGAACTGCGAACGGGTCATCGTCATGCACCAGGGCGAAATTCTCGCTGACGGTGACCCCGAGGCGATTCGGTCGAACGAACAGGTCATCGAAGCGTATCTGGGTGAAGACATATGAGCGAACAGAACACCTCCGAGGAACCGACGGGCGAAGTGACCGAGAACGACACCGACGGCGCAGCAGATGGAGAAGCCGCAAGCGTAACGGGTGACGGAGCTGCTGACCCCACTGCCACTGCCGGCGAGACAGCTGAGGCCGAGAGCGTCTCTGCCAAGACCGATCCGATTGCGGCCGCGCCGGAGAGCTCGATTCTGGAAGTACGCGACCTGGATGCGGGGTACGGCGACCTCCAGATTCTCGAAGACGTCGACCTCGACGTCGGCGATGGCGAGTACGTCACGGTCGTCGGCCCGAACGGCGCCGGCAAATCGACGGTGATGAAGTCCGTGTTCGGGCTGACGACGTACATGGGAGGCAGTATCGTCTTCGAAGGCGAGGAGATACACGACCTCCCGCCCGAGAAAATCATCTACAAGGGAATCAGTTACGTCCCCCAGAACGACAACATCTTCCCGACGCTCTCGGTGCAGGAGAATCTCGAGATGGGCGCGTACATCCTCGACGAGGTCCCCGAAGACCGAATTCGAAACGTATACGACCGGTTCCCGATTCTGGAGGAGCGCAAAACCCAGAAGGCCGGGTCGATGTCCGGCGGCCAGCGACAGATGGTCGCGATGGGGCGGGCGCTGATGCTCGATCCCGATCTGCTGTTGCTCGACGAACCCTCGGCAGGTCTCGCGCCCGACCTCGTCGAGGACATGTTCGACCGCATCGACCGTATCAACGAGGACGGGACAGCAATCCTTATGGTCGAACAGAACGCCAAGGAGGCGCTTCGCCGGTGTGACCGCGGCTACGTCCTCGCACAGGGGAAAAACGGCTACGTCGACACGGGCGACAGACTCCTCGCCGACGAGGACGTCCGCCAGCAGTTCCTCGGCGGGTAACGGTGCTGCCTCGGTGAGTTGCTTCCGATCCTCGTGAGTACTCAGTAGGACAGCCTCCGTAAAAACGGTGACTCGTTATTAGGCCTCGAAGTCGATGGTCCGCAGCGTCTCGATCTCGCCGTCCTCGTACTTGAAGACATCGTAGGAGACGGCCTCCATGTCCCCGTTATCGTCGAAGTTGACGCTCGAAGAGGCACCGGTGTACTGGATCTCCTCACCTGCGGCAGCCATCTCGAGGCCTTCCGCGAGGTTCTCTGCGGTAATTTCCTCACCACCCGGATTCGCAACCTCGCGCATCTCATCGCGGATTGCGGTCCCGTCGTTCTCACCCGCCCGTGCGTTGGCGAGAGCGACGGTCGCGGCAGCGTCGTAGGCGTGGGAGTTGAACGCACCCGGTTCAGCGTCCCACTCCTCCTGGTACAGTTCCACGAAGCGGTCTGCACCGGGACCGGCTGCTGCCGGTACCGTTCCCCAGACGTTGTTCATCGGGTTGCCCACTTCGTCGGGCAACGCTGCGTCGTTGAGTCCGTCTGGCACGATAATCGGGAAATCGTCGTCGAAGCCGTCGTAGAAGTCGCGGAAGATCTGGATACCGGACTGCGGGAACCCGACGATCCACAGGAAGTCAGGTTCGGGATCCATTGCCGTGTCCAGCTGTGAGGCGTAGGACGGCTGTTCGGGTTCGAAGGAGACCCGTTCGAGAACTTCACCGCCTTGCTCTTCTTCGAATCCCTCGACGAACGACTCCTCGAGCGCCTGTCCGTAGTCGTCGTTGAGGAACAGCGTCGAGCAGGTGTCAGCGTCGAACTCGTCGACAGCAACATCTGCGATGACCGGTCCCTGGAGTGCGTCCGAGGGAGCCGTTCGGAAGATGTAGCCGTCGTCGTCGAGATCGGTGACCGCTGGAGACGTCGAGGCCGGCGAGATACCGACCACCTGGTTCGGGATGAACGACTGCCGGGTCACCTGGAGCGTGACGTTCGAAGCGGCCGCACCGACAACCGCTGGATAACCCGCGTCGACCAGTGAGTCGGCCTCGCTGATGCCAGCCTGAGGATCAGTCTGCGTGTCGCCGGTACCGACGTCGAACGTGAAGTCGGTCTCCCCCTCGAGTTGGCGAGCGACAAGGCGAGCACCGTCACGGATTCCGGGCCCGAGCGAACCGAGGTCTCCTGTCTCCGGCATCAGAACGCCGTACCTGATTTCGCGTCCCTCGACATCGGTGTCATCATCGTCGTCCGCTGCATCGTCGTCTGCTGTGTCGTCCGCTGCCGCTGCATCGTCGTCTGCTGTGTCGTCTACCGTATCGTCGGTATCGTCTACCGCGTCGTCGGTATCGTCCGCCGTATCGTCGTCGTCATCGTCACCAACGCAGCCAGCCAGTCCTGCAGTTAGTCCCGATGCGCCGAGAATCTTGAGTATCGTTCGTCGGTCTAAGTCGTCCCTCATGGTGTGTCGATACATACCAGCCCCATCATATTTATATCCTGCCACTAGAACAGCGGAAATTCCTGCGACAGCAACCAGATTCTGTGAATTCGTAACAATCGGGTGAGTTCCTGGGAACTGCCGGCGGTATTACCTGTTCCCGCCTTCCATGCCTTCTTTGAATCCCTGGGCACTCCGGCGAATCAGCAGGAAGACGAAAAAGATGAACAGGAGGATGAGCCCGAGGACAGTGACGACGATAATCGTGTTCATGTAGGACAGTTCACTGGCAGGACAAAAGAGCTTTCGACAGTGCGTGGAGCCGACACTCCAGTGTTGGTGGATAGCTACCGCACACTCCCAACGTCGGTGAGCAGCTACCGTACACCTGCAGCACCGGTAGGGAGCTACCTCACGTCGCGGAAACGAACGACATTTGGGGGTTCCCTCGAAACCGCGTGGTATGGAACCTGTCGAAGTCGCCTCGTGGGTCACTCACACGGTGTTTGCAGGCATCTGGACCGGAAGCGTCCTGTTTCTCACGTTCGGTGTCCTGCCCCTCGGTCGCAACGGCACGCTGAACGCCGCGCCACTGGAGTTCGTGGCAGGCAAGATACGGACCATCTCCCGGCTGAGCGCGCTGTTGTTGCTCGCGACCGGGAGTCACATGGCAGCACAGCAGTACACGAGCGAAAGACTGTTCGAGACACAGGCCGGCTGGCTCGTCCTCTCGATGGTCGCCCTCTGGTTCCTGTTGATGACGACCGTCGAGATCGGTGCGTCGAAGCTCACGGACGGGACCGAACGCGACAAAGTTCGCGAGCCAGCGAGCAACGCCCGGCCGTTGTTTCTGGCCGCGTCACTGTGTGCAGTGCTCTTGCTGGTCGTTGCCGGTCTCATCTCCGCCCAGAACCTCGGCTACTTCTAGCATCCCCCTGATCCCATCACGCCTGGGTCGTATAGAGCGAGTAGACGATGATGAAAAAGCCCAGTGCGATGAGCGAACTCTCGATGAGCAGGCCAGTCAGGAAGCCAGCGTCGAGCAGTTGGTCGACGACGCCGGCGAGGAAGGTCCCCAGCGTGACGAACCCAAAGCCAAGCGAGAGCGCCGCAAGCGAGCGCGAGCGTGTCCGCCGATAGGCTTTGTACGCAAGGTAGGTGATGAGGCCACCGAGAATGAGCGTCAGCGTCTTGAAACCGATGATGAGTGTCGTGGTTGTGATTTCCTGGAAGGTCATGTTTCCTTTCGCACCTCCGACCAGAGTTCTGCGAGCCGTTCGTCGGCACTCCGGGGCCGTCGGGAGATGTCGACGTCGAACTCGTTGTCCTCCGAGAGGCCGATTGCGACTTCGTCGAACGAGACGACGTACCGACTCGCGTGCTGCCCGTCGGACCGGATTTCGACGCCCTCTTCGAGGAGAGATGCCTCGGTAAGCTTATCGAGCTTTCGGTACGTCGTCGACAGCGGAATGTCGGCTGCGTCGGCTATCTTGTCTGCCGTCATTGGCTCCGAGAGGACAGCGACGATTTTCCGGCAGTCCTCGTCGTGCAGTGCTTCGAGGATTGACTCCAACTCCGGATCGTCGTCCGCGAACGGGTCACGGACCATCTGTCTGTGACTTTGCCCGGAGGGGTTTAATGTTTGGCGGGAACGAGTTCGGGACCGTTCGGAGATCCCGTCTGCTGATACCACCCTTCAAACCCAAACAAATCGCAACAAAAAGAACACCAGCAGTCCCGAGACGCCGATGACGACCATCGGGAGAACAGCTTTCGTGCGCATCTCGTCGTTGAGCATCTCGACGAGGGCAATTTTCGCGGCCAGACTCGCAACGATCGCGAGAAGAACCATCCCGGCGGCAGGCTCGGCACCGACGGAGCCGTTCGCGTAGAGACTCGACGCCGACACGGCCACTGCGGCCGAGGAGACCAACCCGCCGGCAAAGGAGGTCGCGTACAGCCCGAGTTCCCCGAACAACTCCTCAGCGACGACTGAGGCGAGCACAATCGCGACGTACGCGATGGCGAACTTGCCGGCCGCGACAAAGGAGAACGGCGACTCGAAATCGAAGTCGTACTCATCGGCACTCTCACCGTGTAGCAGCCCCAGATAAGCGAGTCCGACGGTGATAGCGAGCATCACGGCGACGGGAGGCCAGAGAATCCACAGCAGCGGCACGGCCAGCACCGACGCGATGGCGACGTTACGGACGATCATCGATCCCGTCGCGAGCAGGAGTGCGGAGGAGGCGGCGTCGACGGTCTCGCGGGACTGTCTGCCAATCCGGGCGAGTACACCGGCAGTCGCCAGCGAGTTCGCCCCGCCGGCGAGGAGTCCGGTCACCTGCAGCCCCGTCGACCCGCCGAACTGGCGCATCGAGACGTAGGCCCCGAACTGGATGAGGAGGACGAAGATGGCGAACACGAGCACCTCGCGCAGGTTCACGACGCCGTAGGGGTCGACCGGCTCGGTCGGAAGGATGGGATAGAGGATGAATACGAGCGCGCCGAGTTTCATCGAGTCCGACAGCTCCTTGTCGGTAAGCCGGTCGATGGAGCTGTGGATGCGCTCCTTTTCGACGAGCAACACGGCGGTGATGATCGCGATAGAGATGGCCTCGAACAGCAGGCCGTAGCCGACGAGCAATCCGAGGACGCCGACGAGAAAGACGGTGACACTCGTCGTGAACCCGATCTCGTCACTCCGAAGTTCGAACCGGACGTAGGCGATTGCCAGCGCGAGAGCTCCGGCAAGCGTCAGGTAAACGACGACAAGCCACGGTAGCTCTGCACGCTCTGCGAGCTCGACCACCGCCGGTGCCGTCCCCGCAAGCAGCGCCATCGTGCGGACGCCGGCGAACTTGTCGAGGCGCTCGCGCTCGAGGCCGATGAGGCCGCCGATGGCGATTGCGATGAGGACCTGGACCAGCAGGTCCGGGACAGCGAACGCATCGGATATGGTAGAGACGTCCAGCATGAGAGAGCACATCCCGAGAGTAAGCGCGCACGAGCGACCAGTTGCGTTCGAGACGCTGCAGTCGAGTTGTGGTCTCGTGCGCCGACTGTCGGCAATCTATATGACTGTCGGCGAGCCCAAAAACGTGAGGCCAGCGCGGGTGCTGCTTCCAACTACTGGTTCCCTTTACACCCGCCACGGAACCGACTGCACTCCGAGGAGCGCGTTTCGATACAGAGGTCCGTACCGGCGTACTCCTCTCTGATTACCTCGTCGAGCAGTTCGATTTCGCGCTGTCCGTGGGCGTCCCTTGCAATGAAGTACGGTCCGAGTCGCTGTTCGGCGATACGTCGCCCGCAAAGTCCGTCGGATTTGAGCTGTTGGACGATGGGGCGGAGCTCCTCTTTCGACGGCTCCGAGGGGATATCGAGGTCTGAGCCACGCCCCTCCGAGAGTCGACTCGCGAGGCGACTGGTGTCTATCATTGTGTTCGTGTTAGTTGAGATAATCAAAAGCGTTTCCCCGAATATCATCGGGTAGTTTTGTACACGATGGGCGCTGACTCCGGCAACCGTGGTGCTCAACTCCGTCCAGTCGAAGCCCCATGCAGATGAAGATTCGCCAGAATCCTCGTCACTGGGCGGCCAAAAAGGCGCTGAGTACGCCCGGTATCCGGTCGATCGCGAACTACGGACTGGTTCGCATGCACACGAAAATCTTCCTCGGAAAGGCCGACGAAACACACCGCGAGGAGCGCAAAGAACATCTCGATGGCCTCTTCGGCGCGACGATGGACAGCTATCTCGCGGCGCTGCAGGCGGGCTACTCCGAGGCCGAAGCCCGCGAAATCACCCACACCCAGGCGAACTTCGACTTCTTCAACCACGGCTGGACCGAGATGATGGAGATTCCGGGCGACGAACTGGAGGAGCATTTCCGACGCTACGAGGCGTTTTTCACTGACCACGACACCACCATCGACGACCCCCTGGGGCAGTTTCGTCCGGCCGAAGGTATTCCCGAGGCACCGACCACGCCCGAAAAGCTTGAGGAACCCGAATACGAGAACGCGATTGCCGGCTTCTCCGACGACGTGTACGTCGAACTCGACGACAGAGAGACTGTCGTCGGTAGCGGCGAGGAACCCGAGGATGTCGACCCGACGCAGGCTCCGGGCGTCGGAGACGAAAACGAATCGTAACTACCGTGGTTCGGAGGAAACCCCACGGGAGTGACCCCAATTTCCTCTCCAGATGGCGATACTTTAATGATGGAGGGTGTTGTACTGGATGGAAAATGAGTCAGACTCAGCCCGTGTCAGCACCCGAGTCAGCCAGTGAAGCCGTCGTCCAGGCGGTTGCCGAGGCCGAAGGCGTCGAGCCGGTCGAACTCACGAGCCCGCTGTACGACGTTATCGACCCCGAGGCGCTGAATCACCTCTTTTCCGGGGAGTTCTCGGGAGCGGACGTGACCGGCCGCGTCGTCTTTTCGTATCACGGGTACGAGGTCACCGTCAGCGAGGAAGGTGACGTGTCGGTTGCGTCCCTCGGCGAGCGAGCTGTCTGATTGAGAATAGCTCGAAATCAGTCGGAAAACGGGCGACAACGACGGTTCAGGAGCAGCCACACGTTCTGACACACGAGATCTGAGAGACGGCTGAATCCTCACAGGCAGTGACGACGCTTCAGAGCACGGACCGCCGGGAGTTCGAGACCACGATAAGACTGCTCGCGGCCATCGCAATCGCCGCGAACAGCGGATTGATCATCCCCATCACAGCTAGCGGGACAGCCACTGCATTGTAGAGAAACGCCCAGCAGATGTTCTCGCGGATGCGCCGCCGGGTGCCCGACGCGAGGTCGAACACCGTCTCGACTGCGGTGAGATCGCTGTCTGCGACGACCACGTCCGCCGCGTCCATTGCCCGGGCGGTGCCATCGCCCATCGCGATACCGAGATCCGCGGCCGCGAGCGCGGGCGCGTCGTTGGTTCCGTCGCCGACCATCACCGTCGTTCCCGTCGCCGAGAGACGGCGGACCGTCTCGACTTTCCCGTCCGGCGGCACGCCCGCGAAGACCTGGTCGACGGCGGGGTGGTCACGGAACCGCTCGGGACCGGCCCCCTCGTCGCCAGTCAGGACCGCTATCTCGCGGTCACTGAACGGTTCGACCGCGGCCTCCCACTCCTCGCGCTCGCGGTCACCGACCGCGATGACACCTCGCGCCTGACCGTCCCAGCCGACGACGACCGCGAGGTTGCCCTCGCTCTCGATTCGCCCGATGTGCGATTGCAGGTCGTCGGACACCGGGCCCACCCGGTCTGTGACGAGCGATTTCGTCCCCACGACCACCTCCTGTGAGTCGACGACGCCAGAGACGCCCTCGCCGGGGTGGCGGGTGAACTCGCGTGCAGTCGGAAGCGGGCCGGCGGACTCCGCAACCGCGGCAGGGCCCGTCGTTGCAGCGTCCTCGGACGCGACAGCAGTTCCACCGTCTGTCGCAGTCGGCGTCCCCCCGTCGGTCGCTGCGTCGAGAATCGCGTCGCCCGCCGGGTGACTGGAGAAGCGCTCGACAGCCGCTGCGAGCCTGAGCGTTCGTTCGTCGCCGACCACGTCGACGACGCTCATCTCGCCCGCCGTCAACGTGCCCGTCTTGTCGAAGACGATCACCTCCGCCTCAGGTGCAACTTCGAACACCGACTCGTTGGCGACGACGACGCCGCGCCGGAGTGCATCGCGCAGACCGGCGGAGATGGCGAGTGGCGTCGCCAGTCCCATCGCACAGGGACAGGAGACGACGAGAACGACCAGTCCTGCGAGCATCGCGGCGGCGAGCGAAGCCCCAGTCAGGAGCTGCCAGGCGAAGACCGCAGTCCCGAGGACGAGCACGAGCGGGACGAACACCGTCGCCAGGGCGTCGGCGAGGCGCTGGACGCCGGGTGTCGCGGTCTGTATCTCCCACAGCGCCGTCGCAATCCGGTCGGCGGTGCTCTCGACGCGAGGACCGACCCCGACCACGAGCGCGTCGTCGGTCACGACCGACCCGCCGACGGCCTGGTCGCCGGGTGCTTTGGTCACCGGGAGGGACTCGCCGGTGACGACCGATTCGTCCACGTCGGCGACGCCGTCGACGACGGTGCCGTCGACCGGCACTCGCTCGCCGGGCGTGACCACGACCTGGTCGCCGGGATCGAGGTCGTCGATGTCGACAGTCTCTCGCCCGTCGTCGGTGAGTCGTGTCGCTTCCTGTTCGCGTGCGGCGGTGACGTCGGCGAGCAACGAGGTGGCCTGCGAGCGGATGTTCCCCTCGTAGTAGCGCCCGAGCGTGACGATCATGATGACGGCCACGCTCACGTCGTAGTAGAGGTGGATGCTGCCGGTCGCGAGCGCGACAGTGCTGTAGCCGTAGGCGGCCAGTGCGGCCACCGAGACCAGCAGGTCCATGTTCGGCTGGCGGGTCCGGACGCTCACCCACGCACCCCGGA
>LKMJ01002514.1_pt1 | contig 16879 bp, 24 predicted proteins | sample 643391 | NCBI WGS metagenome assembly LKMJ01 (sample SAMN04112250, study PRJNA286221) | soda lake metagenome | biome: soda lake; feature: Kulunda Steppe; material: water; isolation source: sample PL-Br10 brine of Picturesque Lake | place: Russia: Kulunda steppe | collected 2010-07
CCTTTTCTTCCCTTTCTGCCAATCCTTTTCTATGGAGGCCCCTTATATTCCACATGCCTTGCCTAGTCAGACTGTCTTTGATTTTCTTTCTCAACGGCACAATAGACTCTGCCATTTCATTTCAGACCTTATGGACTATTTTTTGGCTGGCGAAGACCAGCAACAAACCAATCAGCCTAATGACCTGGCTGGCGGCTGACCCTAATCTTGTAATCTTTGTTTTCTTTAGTGGTAGAGTCGTATGAGGCCATTACGGAGCTTCCTTTTTCCGCAGTGTTCTGTTGCCAATACCTGTACTTACGCAAGTATTCCATACCACTTCTTTGCTCGAAGTACAACATATGAAGTGTCATAGGTCAGACAGGAGGTTAGAAGCTGCATTTCTTGCAAGCAAGGCGAAAAAAGCCCCAACAGACCATGACCAGCTTGCACAAAAAGATTACATCATTGTACATTGTGAAAAACTTCAGGTCTGGTTTCACCCCACCAGGCTTTTTCTCTGACGGTGCACATCTTCCCAACTCCACGCAGGAAAGCAGAAGATAACACAGTTTGGTGCTCTGAATGCTCCACGACATAAACCCTAACCTTTAACCTTAGGCATCTCTTGAATTTTATGCCCAATTCCAACTAAACATGCAGTGGCTCAGCCTGGAGAGACAAAGTATAGAGCTATAGGATTCATGCATATTTCCAACACTGTGCCCAGCTACCACCATGGAACCTGGAGGCTTGTTCCAAAGAATGTCAGGTGCAAAAGGAATGTGAATTCCTCCAAGCATTCAGAACTCCCAAACATGATTTATTTGGTGATGCCCACTTGCTGCACTCACAATCATGTAAAGCCTTGTAGTCATAAAGCTAGGCATCAGAAGTCCATGACCATCAATACCAGGCGATACGTGAAAGCGATACAAACAAAGCTCTCGCAGAAATGCCACACACCAAAGTAAGGTGTCAAAGGGCAGATAGATCAGAGGAAGCTCTTGGGCGGTCAATGCCCGTCACAATCTTAGCCGTAAGGATGTGCAAGATGCACAGGTGTGATTTGCAGACAACACAGTTGCTGAATGCAGGATTTCACTCATCTTACAGAGCATTCTCGATGAATGTTCTCTTCATTAAGAGCAGCTTGCGTTTTGTACCTTATTACTCAAGCACAGCACTTATGAGCCGTTGCATACACAAAGTCATCGCAATTCTTGCTGGGTGGGGAATCACAGTTTGCTGATGCTTGCGGTTGCAGGGGCATTTCACGTGCCTCGCAGCTTCTAGCTTTCAGATCAGCTTCCAAAAGAAACGCAACAGAGTAGCACATACCAAGGATGCGTGATGTGCTCTGAGGGCCCCGGGTTACCCAGCTCTACCTGAAGCTTACATCCTCCACCTTAATTTTGCTGTTATTACTGCTTGTCAAAGCAGCGCATGTCAGGGACCAAAAAGTGCAAGGTCAGCTGTTGAGCCCCAGTTAGCACCAGTCTGTGCTGGAGTAGCGTGCCCGGGGCTGCTGCTGCAACTGCTGCACACGCTGATTGGGGAATGGCATGGAGGCTGTGCGCGGGTAGGGGGAGCCAGAGGGGCGTTGCAGCAGCGGGGGCCCCACAGGGGAGGACTCTGTCCGTGGGGAGGGAGAGGTGGCATGTGGCTGCTGCAGCAGCTGCACAGTGGGGTGGCTGTTGCCTGATGCCCTGGGGGAGGGGGGGGCCCACTTGACTGTGGGCTGCATGCTGGAGATACTAGGGCTTGAGGCAGGCAGACCCGCGGCGGGCGCAGCCTCTGAGGCTCTGGCCGTTGCAAGATGCGGCGCAGAGGGCAGGGCCTGCACGGCCACGCACAGGTGAGGCAGGTGTGAATCAGATGATCAGGGAGTGGGCGGGGCGCTGCTGGAGGAGTGCTATCGCCCCTGAAGTACTTGTCAGGCAGGCAATGCTTGCGTCCACACAAGATGCACAGCTTATGATGCGTGCATCAGGCCCACGCTCTTCCTCCTCACGCCTGATGCCCCCGCATGCGCTGTGACATACCCAGCTTTCTGGCTGAAGCACTTCTATTCTCCAGGGTCACAACATGAAAGCAAGCCTTGTGTCACAGGCTGGCTCAATTGAATCAAGACTGCGCCGTGTCACAGGGTCACCCAAGAGAAGCAAGCCCATGCTCTCATAATCCGCCTCGCTTTACCTGGTGTGGCAGCCTTGGCAAAGGAAGCATGCTGCCAGGATGCTCCGCCACGCTTGGCTGGCAGCTGGTATTAGAAGGGCTGTGGGTCATGCTCATGGTGCTGGGCTGACGGCTCTGACCAGCAGCTGGCTCCCCAGCCATGCTTGCGGTGCTGGGCTGGCGGCCACTCCCATTAACTGGGCTGGGGGGCATGCCCGCAGAGATGGGCTGGCGGCTCTGGCAAACTGCTGGTCCTGAGGCCATGCTAGCAGTACTGGGCTGGCGACTGTTCCCAGTAGCTGTGTTGGGGGGCATGCTTGCCGTACTGGGCTGGCGACTGTACCCAGTAGCTAGGTTGGGGGGCATGCTCGCAGTACTGGGCTGGCGACTGTACCCAGTAGCTGTGTTGGGGGGCATGCTCGCAGTGCTGGGCTGGCGGCTGTACCCAGTAGCTGTGTTGGGGGGCATGCTTGCCGTACTGGGCTGGCGGCTGTACCCAGTGGCTGTGTTGGGGGGCATGCTCGCAGTACTGGGCTGGCGGCTGTACCCAGTAGCTGTGTTGGGGGGCATGCTTGCCGTACTGGGCTCATGAGGGGCTTGCGCTGATACAGGATTAGAAGCCATGCTTGCAGCACTGGCAGGTCTGATGTACACAGCAGCAGCAGCAGCAGCAGCAGGGTTGGACGCTATGCTCATAGTAGGCTGGGAGGCAAGGCCACCATCTGACACATGGCTGGGCATGCTGATGGTGCTCCCGGGACGGCTGTGCTGCTGCTGCTGCTGCAAAGAGGCGTACACCTGCTGCTGCTGCGCCTGGTTCAGCGCGCACAGCTCAGGGCTGGGCTGGAAGATCTGCGACCTGAGGTCACTGGCGGCCTGGCGGATGCTGCTTGCACGGGCGCCGCTCCCCTCCATCCCAGGCGGGGGAATGCTGCCTCCGGCAGCCGTGCTGCTGGTGGTCCTGCTGGGCACGCTGCTTCCAGGCGCGTCTGCTCCCGCCAAGGGCGCGTGCGTGCTGCTGCTGCCAAGCCTGCTGGGGGCAGGGGAGCGCGCAATGGGGGAGCCAGGCGAGCCGTGTGCGTGTGCGCTGCCAGTGCGCGGCAAGGTAGCCGCATCCCCACAGGAGCTGCCCACGCACGAGGGACCCCTGCCACTTGACTTTGGCGAGGGAGGGCCGGGGCCGGCGCTGCCCCCTACGCCCCCCCCCCAGCCGTGTAGCGCGCCAAGCGCCTGCTGTACCGCATCCATGGCACTGCCCAGGCTGGCAGCCTCGTCCTGTTCCACGCTGGCGCGGTGCGCCTGCAGCCGGGCCAGCTGCTGCTGCACCTGCAGGGGCAACGCGCACGCGTGCAGCCTGTTGCAGCTGAGTAGTGGCGTGCTGGCTATTGAGGCCCGCCAGGGCAAGCGGGCTATTGAGCGGGCTATTGAGCGGGCTATTGAGGCCCGCCAGGGCAAGCGGGAGGCTTCCTGCGGACCCAGGCATGCGGGGCACTTTTTAAAGTCCAGAATCACAGCAGGTTCAGGTGCATGTAAGCAAGGCAAGCACTGCTGCAGCTGAGCAGGTTGTGGGCAAGGTAGGTGATGTGCAGGCTGCTGCCCATAGTACCCCGCACCAGCCAATACAGTTAAGCAGCAGCCGTGGGGTCCTGCCAGGCTAGGGAGGAGGGCAGGAGGGAGGCAACACGCATTTGCGGGAAGGAAGGCACAAAAATGCACCGTAGAACAAGATACACAACGGCACATCGCCTTCACCTTTGGCTTCTGCTTTACAAGTAAAGGCAGGGCATGGGCGCTATGCGGGGCAGCGCAGTGGAGCAAGACCAGCATTCTAGGCTGGAAATGCGCGGGCAAGAGCAATGGAGAGCACTGTACATCAAATGATGACAGGCATAACACGCTGAGCAACAGGCTGCAGCAGCGCAGTAGGCACAACCCACCGAGCGCAGGTAGTGCTGCAAGGGTTCCTGCAAAGCCAGCATGCTGGCACGCGGCGGGGCCATGCTGCCTCGGGGGTCGCTGCTGGGCGGCTGTTGCTGCTGCTGCTGCTGCTGCGCGCCCGCTGCGGCGGCCGCCACCTCTGCGAGCGAGGCCTGCAGAGCCTGAAATTGGTTCACAAAGAATAGGGTGTCTGCGCGGCGCCGCATGCCGCCGCTGCTGGCCACAGACCCTGCAGCCTCCGTCTCTGCTGGCAGGGAGCGCTGGGAGGGTGCGGCATTGCGCAGGGACGCGGGGCTGCCATCCCAGGGGTGCTGCGTCGCACTGCCGGCACAGGCGGGCGTGATCTCAGGGGAGGCGGCGTTGCCTGCCTTTAGGCTTTGCTGGCTGGGCTCGCACCCCCCCGCCATGGCCAGCGCGCTGGTGCTGAGGGCATTCTGTGAGACAGGGGAGGCAGGACGGGAAAGAGGGAGAGTGGAGCAAGGTAGAGGGGGGGGATGGTCAGAAAGGCAGATGGACATGTTTTGTTTTGCATGTGGGGAGCATGCTGCTTGGCTGCATGCCCAAGCCTGTATTTTTCAAGCTTTTATACGTAGTTTGCAGGCCACACTGCGGTGGGGTCGTTCAGGGGCAGCGCTGTACTTGCTGTGACCAGCTGAAAGGTGCCCATGCTAGTACAGGTTGCACCCAATGTGCTGCAAGGGCTCACATCCTTGCTGAACACGAGCATCATGGAATGCAGGGTACATCACATGGAGCTGCGCAGTCCACCACTGACCCGGCAAGACCCCGTGCTGCCTCCTCTACCAGGTCATGCTGGCAGCCCATGCAATCCTGCATCCCAGCACGTGATGCGCACCTGCAGCCGGTCTGCCTGAGCCCGCAGCAGCTGCGCCGCCACTGACACCTGCTGCTGCACCGCAGCCAACTCATCCTGTGGCCAAGGCCCGGGCGCAGCCCCTGTGCCATTCTGCTGGATGTCCTGTGCGGCGAGCTCATGTGCTGCGCTTACACAGCTGTTGCCCGCATCACTGCCCCGGCTGGAGCGGCGCGCGCAGCTACTGCTATCACCCCCCCTGCTGCTGAGCCCCATGAACGCGCTGCGCAGCTGGCGTGACAGCTGGTCCAGGTCATCTGGCGGCTCGCAAGTGCTGGCGGGGGCGCGTGCAGGTGTGCCAGTGCCGGATTGTGGGTAGACGAGTGGGTGGGGCGGCGTGCCCGGCTGCGAGTGCGCTTCGGTTGGGGCGACCGTTGAGCGGGGCTGGCTGCGGGGGGAGGGGGACTGCCGCAGGGGCAGGCCGGTGACGCAGTTTGCGGGGGAGTAAGCCGGAATGCTGCCACCCTGTGCGCCCCTGCCGCAGCCTACATCGGTGCAGCGTGTGCTGCCATGGTGCTCCGAGCCATGGTTGTACTCTGGATGACTGAAAGGGCTGCACGCACGGCTGGGGCTGGGGCTGGGGCTGCGGCCTGTGCGCGCTGAGCGGGGCGGGGAGGCAGGAGGGGTGCGGCGGTGGTCATGGTGGTGATGGTGCCTGGCAGAGCGTCCGCGAGGCGCCTCATCCTCTTCAGCCCAGTTGCCCATGATGCCGTGCACAAGACGCCCTTGGATTGGAATGGGTGCATGTGTACAAATGAGCATGTTAGCGCATGGCACACGTATGCGCTTACACAGACAGACAGGCAGGTGGGCAGGTAGGCTGGCAACGAGGAGCAAACAAGAAAGTCGTGCGCACTCGTGCAAAGTGCACAAGCAAAGAGCACGTGCAGGCGATCGATGGGCGCTGAGTTCCTTATTGAGGACACTGTGTGCACAGCAACATGGTGCCAAGTGCGCAAGAGAGCAAGCCCGTTCCTGCTGCGGCTGGGCATGCCATGTGCGCAAGTATGTGCCGCAGCCGTCAACAACTCAGCTTGATTTGAGGCAGCCCCTAGCAGCAGGGCCCCACAGCTGCTGGGATTTCCACATGGTAAGCATCTGTGCTGACTGGGAGCGAGCTGTGTGGCAGCATGAAGGCCGGCAGGTACAGGTCTGCCACATGCACCTCTGAGGACCCCCACCTGTGCTGCATCAGAGCCCATGCGCATACACAGGTGACTTCACACCCACCCTCGCGCCCATACTTCTCCACTCCCCCACACAGCGCGCCTCCCAAGCCCCAAATCCACGCTTGCTCACCTCCCACGGTGCCGGCTGCCGCGGCTGGGCTGACCGCACGCCTATGGCCGGGAGCGCCCCACCCACCCACCGCTCCTGGGCTGACTGCTTGCCCGTGCCCGTCGTACATACCGCCCCCCTCGCGCCGCCGCTCTGGAGTGATGCGCCCCACGACCTTGCCCGTCAGGTTGCGCATCATCTGGCGCAGGGGGTACCTGCCCTGGTCCTTGCCCCCGCCCGGGATGGGGCTGTAGGCTGGGGAGGGCGGAGAGGCAGCAGGCGGGTAGGTTCCGGCGGGGCCGGACAGCGTGGAATACGCGGGCTCGACCGTACGCGTGCGTGGGGGGGTTGTGCTGCGAGCCCTGTGGGGACCACACACAGGGGAGCACACTGATGCGGCGGCAAGGGCACGAGGGGTTGCCTGCCCAAGGGTGGCTGCGCTAGGGAGCAGGAGGCTCTGGAGGGCAGGGAATATGCGCTGAGGGGTGCAAGGCATACATGGCTGCGTTGAAGCAGGCTGGACGCACATATGCATGCATGCAGAGCTGGAGTGCAAGGCAGGTGCAGAGGTGCAGGAGCTTGTGTGGATGGTGTGCCTCTGGGTGGGCGGCCTTGCGCACGTTAACTGCTGAGAAATGCCCACGAGCTTGTTCATGGCCATGCGTGCCAATTATCTTGCTCATCCTGTGCAGGCGTATGCCCTGCACTGCTACACCATTCACAGCGCCCACAGGCAGCGGGTGTCCACTTGCCAAAGGTGGTGCTACTTAGGGCTGGCGGACTTGCAAGAGAGGTGGAGTAGCCAGACCCAGGGAGGCTGCACCAAGCTAGGCCTGACATGTGCTCTCTGTACGGCCTGCTTTACTGAAACCACCCAGACACGCCATACAACCCTACAGCCAAAAGTCCTTGAGGCTGGCACACAGCCACAAAGCTTGGTTGCACACCCAAGCGTGGGTCAGCAGACGCACGCACACCGGCTTGGCAGGGTCAGCAGGGCAGCCGCCATCCACACACACGTACAGGCCACGCTGGTGGTGGAGGCAGGGCGGTTGTGGCGACACTCGCTGGTGGCGGAAGGGCCGGGCGCACCTGTATGGGGATCGGCTAGGGCCGCGGGCCACGCGCCCGTGGCTGCTGTGCTCCCGGTGGCCCTCGGGGACAGCCGTCGTGGCCATGCTGGGTGCACTGACCCTGCACACATACACACACAAACACCCCTTGTGCACTCCTTCGCCCGAGCCTGGAGCACTCTGTGGTGCCGCATCAGGAGCAAGGCTCAGACCCCATGGCCATCGCATCAGCTGCTGCTGGGCATTGCGGCGGGTGTGCCGCTCTGCCCGCGGGTCAGCAGCATCCATGTGCCTCTGGCCTGCTGCGGCGCATCCGGCCGCCCGCACATGCAGCTGCTCAATTTACGCTGCGTGAGCATGCTGCAGGGCGCGTGGAGCGGCAAGGCTGACCTTGAGCGCATGCTCTATGACAGGCTGAGTGTCTCTGGATCCCCGTTCAAGCTCGTGACCTTGCATGCACAACCGGTGCGCGCGTACGGTGCGCGCCCACTTTCCCTGCCAGGCACACCTCCAGCCTCCTGGCTGAGACTGCTAACGGGGCCTGCTACGTCACACCCCAACCCTCACCAGCGGCAGCCCCTGCTCAAACTGACCAAAGTTCTGTGCAGCCCTTCAAGTCCCCAGGCATGGACAGGGCGGCAGCCCAGCGACAGGGTCTTCAGTGCCCCGGCGTCCCCACAGTGTCGCACCCACTCGCCTGTGCTCTGCCCATCCATGATATGCCAACTCAACGCAGCGGGCCTTTGGGGTACAACCCACATTAGGCGCACGAGTGAAAGCTCAAGACGCAAATACAAGTAGGAGGAGACTGCAACCCCGCAACTCTCACCCTCCCCTGACACCCCAGATGGTTCATCTCCGACGTCACCACCCCATTGCTTTTTTCACCTTCTTCCCAATCAATCTGACACACCCTCCCCACCGCCTGCCCCTCGTCCCACCTGTCGCTGGCCTCAAGCTGCCGCTGCAACTGCTGCACGTTGAATTGACTCAAACAGGCCTCACGCGCAGGCACGGACGAGCCCTCGCACAGCGCTCGGCTGCTGCCGCTGGCACCCGTGGTGGGGAAGGCAAACGATTCGCGGGGCCGTGGGGGGGGTGCACCCGAGTAGGTGCTGAGGCCGCCTGCGCAAGGTAGCGCAGGGCGGCAGTCTCGTGGGTGCACATATATTTTGGGCAATCACCCGTGCTGGCGAGAGAGGCAAGACAGCCTTGGGGCCCTGAGCTTATACAAGCTGGTGCTGGCCACAGCTGCTGCCCCTGATGGCAATGTCAGGCCGGCGCATGGACACAAGGGTGTGCATGCAATTGCAGCTGATTGAGCATGCAGCCACCTGCAGTCACCTGTGTCAGACAGCGAGCGGGCATGCAGGCCGACCTCAGACTTGGACTCCTGGTGCTCCTGCCAAGTTTGCTGCTGCTCCCTTTGAGCCTGCTCTGGCGAGCTGTGCGATGGGTGTCGATGGGAGCTGACCATGGTCGTGGCAGCGCTCGCGATGGTGTGGCTGGGGTGCCGGCTGCTTTTGGGTGCGGAGGAAGCAACTGCTGGGCTGCGGCCGCACAGGCAGAGGGGTGGACGAAATTGGTCCATCATGGGCCTCAGAAAGCAAACGCTTGGGGTCACGCTTAAGGTGCAGCAGACTATGTGCACAGTCACGGTGGTGCCTGAAGTTACGCAGTTACAGTGGGCACCCAGGTTGTACTCCCGCGCGCGCACACACACACACACACACACACACACACACACACACACACACACAAACACACACACACGTCAGCCTGGGCGTAATGCACAGTTTGGCTTGCTACTCACTTGCTCTTTTGATGAAGCTTTGCAAGGAGCTGCGGGCGTGAGATGGATGCAGCCTGGAGTGCTTTGGCCCACAGCGCCTGCAACAGGTACCACAGCATGCTTTATCCATCAAAGCTGCCCCTTCTTGGATATGGAGCTGGTGAGCCAATGGTAGCATCTCCACCATAAACTTCTGACTGTCATGATGAATTTTTTAGCGCAGAAAGTGCTACAGACTGGAGACTGAATGTTGAAGATTGGGAGGCAGCCTCCGGTTTGGTGCAACCTCGCTTCATGTCCGCTGCTAGTTGTCAATTTGCTTTGAATTTACTGCTAGTATCTCCTTCTTTTCAACTCTTTCATCACATATTCAGTAGGAATGAATCCGCTGGCACGTTGCAGGGGCACAGGGATCGTTCACTATCTGCCCTTTCAACCACTATCATAACATCACACGGATTTGTGTGTCAATACATGCTGGGTTCAAGTTAAATCCAATAGCTTCTCATTCCTGCTAGCCCAGCCATACATGGAAACATTGCGCCCTTGCCGGCCTTGCCTTTCTGGGGCCCACTCTTGTACCTCTGCTCATCAGCATTCAGCAATAACGCTTTAAACTGAAGATGCACAGCTAGTGGAGTGCTCAAACATACAGCAGCCCACCTGAAGTTCAGGGCTGCTTGCACCGATGGCCAGCTCTGTGCGCCCTCCTGGTGTTGCTGCGTAGGTTTGGTCCAGAAGGGCCACGATGCCAAACATGATTGAAGGGATGCCACCTGCGCGTGCAGAGTGCGAAGGAACCGAGGCAAGGGCGGCATGAGCGGCCAAAATGTCACTCCCCGACAGCTACTTGAGAGTGCTGGATCCCAGGAATTAAATTCCTGGGAAGGGGGTTGTGCAGCTGGGGGTGATAGGCGTTTGTGTGTAAATCAAAGGCAAAAGGACAGTGACCTAGCTACATTTTCTAGCTGCCCCTTACCCTGGTCTGTCCCAGTAGGACCCTGGGACTCAGAAATCATAGGCCCACGCATCATGTGGATGGCAGCACCCTCCAGAGGCACAACTCCTTTTGGGGTACGTGCAGTGGGGGTTGAAAACCAGAATAAGTTGCTGCCCTGCAAACATCACCAGGAAGTGCACATACCAGCCCTCAGTTTGCCTGCTGAATGTGCTCGAAGACCTTTGGGGCGCTGATATGCAGCCCAGCATTGTTACTCCAGTATGTGGAAAACTGGCCCCTGGAGCTGCTGCATGCAGCTCCTGCGCAGCTGGGTGGATCATTCAATCACAATGTTTAACAATGCTATGGTCGCAGCAGGCTTCCGGGTTGTGGGGGCCTTCAGTAAGACATGAAAAAAATATGAAAAGTTCCACTGTGCATGCTCAGGCGACGCTGCTGACCACGCTCGTCCCTGCATCCTCAAGCGGAAGACGAAGAGGCTCTTAGCAACCAGCAATGCCTGCTCCCCATCCAATACCTCCCCATGCCTGGATAAGACAATAAAAAGCCATATATCTGTTCTACAGCAGGATCTTTGCAAAGCATAGCAGGTGAATCACAGGATGGACTGCCAATTCTGCTAATGTACCTTGAGAATGAAGTATCGGGGCTTCCATTCGCCGTTCTTCCTTCCTGAAAAATTGCAAATGGCCGAATTAAAGCTCTAAGACTTGGATGGAAGTGCACGATGGGTGGTTTTGTGGTGTGTGTGAGCAGGGAAATGAATGGTGGTGCTCCCTGACAACTCCCACCCTGCTTCTCGAGGACGCCGCAAAGGTCAGGGGGATTCCACAGCGCAGCCTACAAGCAAGGGTATAAGTGCATACAGGGTGAGGATGCTGAGTACGCGTGGAAAGAGCTTCCGTGTTTGATGGGGCGGACTAGCCGAGACGAACTCACATTACTTGGTTGCCACATTTTTTAAGTAATATGATTGAATAATAAATAAAGATGAAGTGGCGGATTTACATGTCGGTTCGCCTGACCTACCCTTCACGAGATTGTGTTGAGTACACAGTTCAATAATCTTTGTAATATAAATTCAATACAACATGAACCCGTCAGTTGTTTCGCCAAGCACGCTCAACTACAAGTCCCGGCTTGCTCTGCGCGAAGAGGATGCGCACGCTTACAAGCAGTGAGTCTCCTTGCGTTACTTGTATTTTGCATGGTTGAATTCATGGACATCAGCGATCTCCCAATCGGGCTGCCCTTCCTAAAGGGTTCCCCCGAACCACACAGAACTAGTCCCCTCCCTTGTTTAATAATGACTGCCTCACAGGTTGTACTCTCATGGTACCCAAAAAGATGTCTTTGCACGCTTGCAAGGTGCGCATTTGATGCAAGGTTGTGTTTGTCCTGGCCTTTTGTCCTTGCTTAGGCCAGCATACCTGTGTGCCTGTCATGCCATGAGCATCGTGTACAATTTTGCCATGTGCCAAGTGTCTTGTCAAGCAACATGCTTGGACAGCCTGTCAATGCAGCGGCTCTTAAGTTCGGTCTCTGCTACAGCTTTCCACACCTGTGTACTCTGCGTAGTTGTTCGAATAGCATTATTGGATGGGAAATTTCCTGGAAAAGCACTGCCCCTGCATCCTGCCTGATCACAGGAGATGCAACAGGCCGCATGGAGCGGCTGAATATGACTGGTTCCTCCGTCAGCAGCCTAAACAGCAGCCAGAGCACGCAGTCTGTTAACAGTGATGTGGTTCCATGGCTAGACATGAAGCCTACATCTACAGCCTTCTACTCTCCTGGCACCCTGTCTGGGTGAGCATGCCGTTCCTTGTTGTGTTCCTCCTTCCTTACAAATACGCAGGCCCAATGGCCTTCACTTGGGGGTTCTTGTATGAGTCGAACTAAAAGGCTTGCTGTTTTGCTCACATCTTGTAGATGGGCTAGTTCTGAATCGGGCAGTGCACCTGCTCTGCTCTGCTCTGCTGCTGCTGCTGCTGCTGCTGCTGATGCTGATGCTATTGACTGCAGAAACTCATTCCCAGCATTGTCCTTGATCTTTACCGCACTTGTTCTTTACAGGTAGTAGCATTCTTGCTTGAGATCATTTGGAAAGGGTGCATGACCCCTTGGCGTTGCTTGGCATCATGGCCAACCTGCTTATGTTCCCACACAACCTCGTGCCTACAGCTACATGTCAAACACTTCCAAGCCAGGGACGTCCAGAGCCTCAATTCGGTCAAGCAAGAATAACACTGACGCCCAGATGCCTCTTGACAAGCTGCCCTCGGGCGCTGAGCAACGCTTCCGGCAGGTTAGTGCCATGCCTGCTATGCCTTATGGTGGCCTATGTCAGCTGTTTGCTTAGCTCGGGTTTTTATGCATGTTTCGCCACTTGGCACTAAGGATGGGCAAATAGGGTGTCTCTAAATTCCAAAGAGGTTTGTTGAGCCTCTGCAGAGCCTCGGCCTACATAGAGAGGCCCTTGGTGGTGCACCGGCCCTCCTGGAGATCGGAATGAGTCAGGAGAAACCCGAGCACATGGTCAGCGCCCCTGGCCGCCCATCCCCCAAGCTACCCCACTACACAGCGCTGTTCAGTCTAAAATTTGCATTTTGTTTACGCTGCTTCCTGGTTGTCCGCCTCGAAGAGCTGCAGGCTGCCACAGCGCTCTTGCTGCACTGCCTGCCGGTGCAACGCACGTAGATAAGCTTCCATGCACACATCAGAGTGAGCCTGGATCAAATTTGCTGTACTTCAGCCCCCAAGCTGACCAGTTGCGTAGCACGCGCACTGGCTGTTGAGTGCATGCTACAGCAACTGCAAAGCAAGCGCACTGGTACTCCTGGCAAAGTTGGGAAGCTCCTCTTCCCACAAGCGTGAGATGTTGACTTGCTCAATGATGGGTTTTAAGCTGCCATCTTCTTTTGGGGAGGAACCCAGCAGCCAGCTGACACAAATTCTTTTCAAGGGCGTCAGCTAGGCACGCCTGCATGGACTGCACAACACCCTCCGCATGGAGTCCACACAGGCAACAGCCACTTGGTACAGATGCTCATACACTCACTCTTTTACTTATTTTAATGCACATGCAGCACACACGTGTACATGCACATGTATGCATAAGTTCTTTTCATGTGCAAGCCTCCTCTCTCACCTGAGCTCCTTCTTGAGGGAAGGACCTGTGTCTCCTTCCAACTGTGCAGCTGACCTTCCGGCAGCGTTGCCTGGCAGTTTAAGCTCATGCTGCTGCTGCTGCTGCTGCTGCTGCCTCCTGTTTGCCCAATGCTGCTGCTGCCTGCTGCTGCCCAATGCTGCTGCCCTTTGGAAATCAGACCCTCCTTCAGTCCCAAGTGATGAGTCTTGCACAACGTGATTTTAAGATGTGTCTAGCGCATTAGTGGTTTGGGATGGGCTGAGCTGTTGCTTGCAGAGCTTGCACTGTAGCTTGCTAAGGATGGGGTCTGCATCTCAGCTCAGTGACAAGCACCACACTCATGCATTGCCAAAACCAACACTTTCCTTTGGTCCTCTAGCTTCTCACTGTTTCAAAGACAGCATCTGCCATCTCTCCATCCTGCCCCACAAACCTTCGTGAGCCGAGGCATCTGCACCCCACCTCTGCCATGGTTGCATCCCCCTCAACATCATCGCAATAGATGTGTGGGCATGTTTATATGTAATAATGATAGGGTAGATATGTTTATCGAATTTATCTGAATTTTTGAGCTTGTCATGCGCTATTCCAGTGAAAGAGGGTCACCAAGGCTTTGGCACTTTTGGCAAAGAGGCTCCCCGAGGCATGCCGAGGCTCGCCCTCAGCAAGTCTCGGCGAGTCAGCTACCCATCCTTACTTGGCACAGATTCATTCCTGGATTGGTGCAACACTAAAGGACTCAGTTGTGTTCCATACATTTTGCTGTGCAAGACTCCACCTCTTCACAGAGGCAAGACTTCTTAAGGTGACTCGACTTAATTGCACCTGTCTTATTCTTCCCATCTGGCTGACATACTACCCCCAATGTAACCTTGAACTCACCCTACCCTGGAGCTTGTGCTCTCCTGGACTTCCAACTTCACACACCAGAACAGTCTCCAGCTGTATCAGGCATTCTTGTAAACTTGTATGCGTGGTGAGTACAAAATCAATGCACTGCTGTGCCCACGTTATTTTGCAGCGCGACCCAATGGATTACATGGCCACAGTGCGACCGCAAGCAGGTTAGTAGGTATCTGGGCCTTCAGCTAGGCATGCCATTTACATGCTGTTGTAAGGAATGACTAGGGTTGGGTCATTCATTTGTCTTTTTTAAGTATTTCCAGGTTTGGGTCATGCGTCCATTTGCCCAGACCAATGCGCGTATGATACAAACAATTCGCGTATTTCACGTCGATGCGTACGTATTTAGGGGTCATTTTTGAGGGTAGTGGTTAGGGGGGGTAGAGGAGGGCCTGTGGGTCCCCAACTGCCCCCCCAGCTACCTATAATCACCCCTTTACGTTCTCAAATATACATATATATTCAAAATGCCTAGAGAGAAGGGGAAGGAGTGTAATCATGTCAGGTTCATTGAGCTGAAAGACAAGCGTGCGCACCAGCACAAGGTGGAGTGCAAGTACTGCAAGCATGTCTTTGTAGCTGGTGCTTCCCACATCATGGAGCACTTCCTGCACATTAATCTAGCTTGTGGGGTAGCAAAGTGCACAGCAGACGAGGCAGTCCTGCAGCCTGTCCTGGATGAGATGAGGGCATCGATGCTCAGGAAAAGGCAGCAGCAGGAGCAGCAGCAGCGCAGCGCCAGCTCGACAGAAGTACAGCAGCAAATGCGAGCAGAACTGGAGCAACTTTACCTTTGTACACAGCGACAGCCGGAACCGCTTGACCACATCGCGCGCATGCAAGCTGGTGTGGCCATACAGCAACCTGCGCTTGGCTGAGCGCACCCAGCCCCTGGAGCAGGGGCCTCAGGCACAAGCATGGGAAGTCTTCAGCGACGATGAGGAGCGCCAGGGCAGTGATGCAGACGACAGAAGCAGCGATGAGGAGTAAATAAGAAATAGACTGCTTGAAACTTCCTTATTTCTCTTAATTTGCTTACGCCAAGTAAGGTCACCGAGAGAGGAAATGAGCAGGAACGAAGGAAAGGCCGGCGGGGAAGGGGGTCCACATTTGAATTCGCATTTGAAACTGGGTATTTTCAATTCGCAAATTTTAGCCTTATTTTTCAATGCGTAAAATGCGATGAAGTACGCATGACCCAATCATGAGTATTTCCAAGCCCCAAGAAAAGCACCGCGGCGGTCGCAGGCATACGCCACCTATCCACACGTCTCGTTCACTCTGCGGGTAGCCTTGCGCCCTGACGCTGCAAGGATTCCATGGAAATTAGTCGATTAAGTATTTGACGCCGTCCTGAAGAGGTCCGGGACCTGGGCTCTGCAGGACGGCGGATGGAAATTCCATGGCTAATGCATGGACCGGCAACTTGAGACTCTGCTTGAGACCGTGTCATAAGTACAACATTTTAATGTCAAGCAATTATATGTATTTTGTGTCCACAAATGCAGAGTGCGCTGAAGTGCAATCGCAAAGCTTCCGACCCGTTAAAGGTTCACCACTAGCTACAATGCGTTTGATATGAACTTAAGATTATTACTTAAGCCTTCCAGTCTTTTCTTAGGTAGCATTGAACCATTCTCCCAGAATTGCACATCATCTGCTGGATCAGCAGCAATGAGAGTGTGCGACTAAAGCCCTATCAATGAGCCTCCCCATTTCCGGGAATGGGATTCCTAGATTGCTATATAGCGCTATATCGCCGGGAATGGGATCCCTAGATTGCTATACAGTGCTATATCGCTATATAGCGCTACATTTCAGGCGCTAAATACGCCGGATCTCCCCCCGTCAGCCTGAATTTCGTCATCAAACTTGAATGTCGGATGGAATTTGATGCATGCACCCCTCTTGCAAATTTAGAAAGGAAAATATTCATTTAGGCGCGTTTTATGGCGTCGTAGGCTCCTATATAGCGCTTTATTTGGTGCACCTGGGCTACCAGTGAGGGCCAGGTGCCTCAAGTACACCATCCTCTCTACACCCCTGCACCCCCATTTTGGCAACTATCTACTTGGATGGGTCACCCACACTCATAACTGGTATGATTACATGTGCCACAGCTTGTTTAGGCCCTGTGCTTGTGCCCATAGCACAGCTGCACCAGCGTGTGAAGGCATGCAGAAGTACTGCGGGTGCGCATGCGTGCATGTGTCCTCGTGGGCTGGCATGCCAGTGTAGTTCGTGTATTGTGTTTGCTATTGTGCATTGATGATAAGTAAATGTTGCAATCATACCATCCCAGCAAAGGGGCGCGTGCAGGTGAGTTTGTGCGCTTGCAAGACAGAGGCTCTTGTGACGCTTTGCACCCTCCCAACAACACCAGCCCTGCTTGATGCTGTATCAGTGCTTGGGGATACCCTTGATATGCAATGACATCGCATACTGCTTGCTACTTTTGGGTTGCCAGCGCTGCAGCAACGCTGCGTGGCTGGCACGTGATGGGTGTGCGCATCCATGCAAGTGCGCACAGTGCATGCGCGAGTCACAGCATGCGCTCAACCCCCTGCCTACACTCCTCCCATCTTCTTCCCCCTGGCCAAGGGAGGGCGGGGCAGAGGGAGGAACGGCAAGGTCGGTGCGCGCCAGCGAAGTTGCGCCACTCATAATGCCATGCCCAAGCTGCACTTTGCTGCTCCTGGCGCTGTTTGCACCCATTTCTTAGCCTTGAGCTCCAGCTACTGTATCTGGTCAA
>LKMJ01002516.1_pt1 | contig 16873 bp, 13 predicted proteins | sample 643391 | NCBI WGS metagenome assembly LKMJ01 (sample SAMN04112250, study PRJNA286221) | soda lake metagenome | biome: soda lake; feature: Kulunda Steppe; material: water; isolation source: sample PL-Br10 brine of Picturesque Lake | place: Russia: Kulunda steppe | collected 2010-07
ACGTGGGGAGGCGGGAGCGCAAGCGGAGTGGTCGTTGTTTTCGGCGACGCACAACCTGTTGAAGCTGTGGCGGTCCGGCCGAGGGCCGGACGGCCACGAAGTAGCAGACACGATCGCCAGATAGCTGGGTTTGCCTCTCTTTTTGTCAACGCTGCTGGATCAGTTGAGCAAATTATACTGCGGTGTCTTCGACCGATATCGATGACTGGGAGTGTGAGAATTCTTAGACAGGCTCTGAAGGGTGCGGGCGTCCACGACGGCGCGATCGTGCTCACCCTTGTCGACGGGCAAGACCGACTCTTCGGAGCGACGGCCACGACTCGCCTTCAAATCGCCAGTCACGATGCGCGGCCACGAGCTGTTCACGGTAACTGACGGTAAAGGAGAAACTCTCCGGTCACGAGGCAAGCGACTACGAAGTGGCGTCAGACGGCGAGCGCCCCCATACGTACACCACGACCTACTACGGTGTTGCCACTGCGGGCAGGAACGGAACCACTTCGAGGAATTCCGCGAGCCGTACCGCGCACGGCGTGCGCACCCTGTCTCCGACGGCGGCTACTCCGTTGCGGATCCCCGAACACGACGCGCGCTCAGAGAGGCGCTCGACGGTGTGAGACACCACTTCCTAACGTGGTCTTTGTCGAGATCGCTCTGTCTATGAGCAACTACGCAAAGAGGATGGCCCGCAACCTAAAGAGGGTGAGCCACGTGTGGAAGATGAAAATGGAACTAGATACTTTTCCAGGAGCCTCAGTATGAGTCACAAGTCTGTACAGAGTGTCGTGCCCTCAGCCAGAAGAATTGCAGTTTATAAACAAATCAATGGGAAAACTAGTATGAGTTCCTCCAGCAAATTGATGTGATACATTTGATAACCTCGAGATTGATACCACTCTCGCCATGGGGAGGGGGACTCAAAACCTACATTTCGATAAAGTGGACCGCCTTTGGACCTACTTTCAAGGATAGCTCACGGAAACGAGGAGCACGCCCATCGATGAGAGATAAAAACTATATTATTGATTACCATTAAACGCGCCTCATTTTCACACAAAGTATGAAACATTCACATCTGCTGCCTTCAGGGCTGCTATTGCGCATATTGATTAATCAGGCGTATCCTGAATATGTAAAATAATTCTGGTATGTTCCGGTAGTTATATCAGGAGAAGGTTGCTAAGTATGCCATGCCTAAACTTGACAGGCGGAAGTTCGTACAGGCTGGAGCGGGATCGTTACTCGCGACAGCAATGGCCGGCTGTATGGACGGTGGGAACGGCGATACTGAGAACGGCGAATCAGCAAACGGGGAGGAGACGCCGGAAATAGAGACCGAAGGAGATGCGTTCCGTATCGCGTGGTCTAGCGGGATCAACAATGCACACCCGCTTGGCTGGCTCAATATCGCCGATTTCGACACGGTTCGGATGATGTACGAACCGTTAGTGAGTGTCAACGATGAAGGTCAAGCGATTCCACACCTTGCTGACTGGGAGGTAAACGAGGACGCCACGGAATACACCTGGCACCTTCGTGAGGACGTGACGTGGCACGATGGGGAGCCGCTAACGGCCGAGGACGTGGCATACACCTTTGAGCTCATTCGCGAGTACACGTGGCCATATCTTGGTTTCCTCGCTGACGTGCTCGGTGATCCAGACGACTACACTATCGAGGACGACTACACACTTGTCACGCCCCTTGAGGGCCCCTTTTCCGCGCTGCCGTTGGGACTTGCCGATCTTGGTTTGATCGCACCAAAACATATTTGGGAAGATATTGATCAGCCAGAAGAAGTTGATAATCTTGATGACCCTGTTGGGAGCGGCCCATTCAAATTGGAGCGGCGTGAAGAGAGCCAGTTCCTGCAGTACTCTGTAAACGAAGACTACTGGGGAGACAGTCCAGCCTATGATGAGGTGATCGTGGAGATCATCGGTGAGACTGACACCCGGATGCTCTCCCTACAACGAGGGGACATCGATATGGCACGGATCGAAGCTGGCTCCCAGGTAGACCAGATCGATGACAGTGAGGATGTGGAGCTCATTCAGGCCGGGTCCACGTTCATCCACTTCCTTGCGTTCCAGATGGAGCGTGAGCCGTTTGATGATGTTGCTGTGCGCCGGGCGATCGCAACGATGATCGACAGACAACAGCTCATCGACCTCGTGATGGCGGGTTACGCAGCTGAGGCATCAAGCATCCTTACAAGTGGATTGGAGTTCTTCCACAACCCGGACGTACCAACGTACGATTATGACCAAGCAGCTGCGGAAGCGATTCTTGATGAGAACGGCTACGAACTGGAGGGTGACACCCGTGTCACGCCGGACGGCGAGGAGATGTCCTACGATCTGACCATCTCGAACGTCGACGTTTGGCCGCGCCTTGCAGACGTGATCCAGACGCAGCTAGGAGAGATCGGGATCGACATCACCGTTGATAATGTTGAACCTGGAACTTACACGGATCAGGTGCAAGTTGAACACGACTTTGAGATCACTATCTCAAACTGGCGGCTCTGGTTCGATCCTGACCCATTCTTATCTCCCTCGTTTGAGGTTGATGGGGTGCAAAACTACTCGCGCTATCAGAATGATGACTTCATCGACGAGATGCAGTCACAGCGCCGTGCTGTAGACGATGATATCCGACAAGAGCACTTGTACGAAGCACAAGAAATCATTGCCGAGGACGTTCCGTGGTATCCGTTGTACTACCCCAATCTTCTTCACGGAGTCAACAATCGATGGGGGAATGCCAACCCCATCCCTCGTTACGGGATGGACTCCGCGTACGGGCATGAGGCAGGTACCGGCCCGTTTCTTCAATTAGAGGAGCAATAACAAGCTCTCTATCTTCTTCTCCATTCAATGGCAACTACTGAATCGAAATCGGAGTTTCTCATCCGCCGGTTAGGACACTTTACTGTGGCCTTTTGTGCACTGTTGGTGATCAACTTCGCTATCCCCCGTGTTATGCCCGGAGATCCGACGACGCAGTTCGTCGGTCCAGGGTTCACCGAGGAGACGCGCCAGCGGATGCTTGAACAATTCGGGCTGAATGAGCCAATGTGGCAGCAGTTCCTACTGTACCTCGTCAACACGCTTTCGGGAGATTTCGGCGTCTCATTTTCTCGATATCCGACACCAGTATTTGAGTTAATGATGGAGCGACTACCGCGAACGTTGTTCTTGATGGGTGCCAGCGTCTCGCTGAGTGTTGCCATCGGCGTTCCTCTCGGAGCGTTCGGTGCGTGGAGGTTCGGACAGCGTCAGGATATCGTAATTACGCAAGGGTCGCTGTTATTCCGCTCAATCCCAACGTTCTGGTTGGCGATCTTGATGCTATTTATTTTCGGATATCTCATTCCGATCTTCCCGTTGGGAGGTGTCACGACTGCCGGAACCGAACATACCGGGATACTTGATTATATGATTGACCTCACGTATCACTCCATACTCCCCATTGTGACGCTTGCGGCGTATTTCGTCGCAGGGTACACTTTCCTTATGCGTGCGAGCCTGCTCGATATACTCCCTGAAAATTATATTACGATCGCCCAAACAAAGGGACTCTCTGATAGAGAGGTATTGTTCAGCCACGGCGTCCCACCGGCGGTATTACCTGTCATCACCCAACTCGGGTTTCAGGTCGGTCGGCTCGTTGGTGGTGCGATCCTCGTGGAGGCAGTGTTCTCGTATCCCGGGATGGGGCAATTGATGTTCGATGCCGTGCTCGCACGGGATTTCCCACTAATCCAAGGAACGTTCTTCCTATTGACACTCACCGTGTTGACCGCAATGTTGATCGCTGATCTGCTGTACGCGTTCCTTGACCCGAGGGTCGGAGGTTCTTGATCATGACGGATACAGACACTACCATACAATCGAACCGCTTCGAGTCTACGCGGGAGTCGCTACAGGCAGCAAAGCGAATCTTGATTAGCCTTTTGGGTAACACGAAGGGGCTGGCTGGGCTCACGCTCGTCGGAACGATGATATTCGTCTCGATCGCTGCGCCCCTGATTGCACCGTACGACCCTGAGGCGCTTGGGGCTGGCCCGCGACTTGAACCGCCGACTGGAGACCACCTCATGGGAACCGATGACCTCGGACGGGACGTGTTCTCAATGTTCCTGTATGGGGGACGTATCTCGCTGACCGTCGGTATTGTCGCGGGTATCGTTGCAACCGTCGTGGCAACGCTTATCGGCATTCCTGCCGGCTACTACCGCGGTCGGACCGGACGCTGGCTGACGACTGGGATTGACATGAGCCTAGTTTTCCCACCGTTCGTGCTGGTCATCGTCTTTGCGGCATATATCGGCAGTACAGTGTTCAATATCATTTTGATTCTTGCGTTACTATCATGGCCGATTCCAGCTCGAACGATCAAGGCCAAGGCGATCAGCGTACGTGAAAATGAATTCGTCGAATCGACCAAAGCGCTGGGTGCTTCAGATTTCACTATTATGAAAGACGAAGTTTTACCCAATGTGTTACCAGTCGTGTTCGCGAACGGCGTATTGCAAGTCGTTTTCACCATCCTCATGGAGGCAGCAGTTTCGTTCCTTGGACTGGGTGATCCGACGCGAATTTCCTGGGGGACGATGCTGTACTTCGCGCAGACAGAGGGGGCGCTCAGCCTCGGTGCGTGGTGGTGGATGATTTTCCCCGGTCTGGGCATTGTGGTGACTGCGTTCGGCTTCACGCTACTTGGAACAGCACTTGACGAAGTACTCAACCCTCGACTCCAGCGCCGGACTTGGGGGTGGAACTAACGATGACTAACTCCCAACTATCAAACCAACCGACGAGTTCTGACACGGAACCGATCCTTTCTGTGAAGGGACTCACGACACACTACGAAACGGACGATGAAGACGGCGTCATTCAGGCTGTTGAAGATGTTTCATTCTCGATTGATCGCGGCGAAACGATCGGATTGGTCGGTGAAAGCGGATGTGGAAAAAGTACCGTCGGTCTGAGCCTAATCCGGGCGCTTCCGCCACAGGGCTCGATCGTCGACGGAGAGATCCAATTTAACGGCCGTGACCTCACGACGCTAGAAAAATCAGAGGTGAAAAAAGTCCAGTGGAAACAGATATCGATGATTTATCAAGGTGCACAGAACGCATTCAATCCAGTCAAGACGATTGACAAGCAGATTCGAGAGGCACTTGCCAAACACAATGTCGTCCCGCGGAGTGAGCGACGGTCCCGGATCGAAGAATTACTCCGGAAAGTGGATTTAGATCCTAGCGTTGCGGACCGCTATCCGCACGAACTCAGCGGTGGGATGAAACAGCGTGCCGCAATTGCGATGGCTATCTCCTGTGAGCCTGATCTCCTGATTGCTGACGAGCCGACGACGGCGCTTGACGTTGTCGTACAGGCGAAAGTACTGCGTATGCTCCTCGATCTTCAGGAAGAGTTTAATTTTGGAATGGTCGTTGTTTCCCATAATCTAGCAGCTATCATGAAAGTCGCCGATAAGATCGGCGTGATGTACGCTGGAAACATGGTGGAACGCGCTTCAGCCGTCGACATCTATGAAAATCCCAGACACCCGTATACGGCTAATCTGTTCAGTAGTATTATCGATCCCAAGCGACCGCCAAAGCAAGTTGAAAACATCCCGGGAACACCGCCTGACCTACGAAACCCACCACGGGGATGTCGATTTGCACCCCGGTGTGAACTTGCAACAGACGAGTGTCGGGACAAAATGCCTCCCTTCGAGCCTGTGGCGGCATCGGCAAATCATATGACCGCCTGCTACCACTCTGAAGGGGTGTCTAAGCAATGAGTGTCGACGAGCCGCTGCTTGAGGTGACTGGCTTACAGAAGCATTTCACGCAAAGCTCCGGCTGGATCGGGGCATTGCTTGGCAGGGATAACCCGGTTCGGGCGGTCGACGGGGTAGATTTCTCGATCGGTCAGGGTGAAATCGTCAGTATCGTCGGCGAGTCCGGTTGTGGAAAGACAACGCTTGGCAAGTCCTTGCTTCGACTTATCGAACCGTCTGCAGGCGCCATCAAGTTTCGGAATTCGGACATCACCGAGCTCTCCGATGAGGAAATGCGCGAGTATCGTAAGGAGATGCAGATCGTCTTCCAAGATCCGTTCCAAAGCCTGAACCCAAAAAAAACAGTCAGGCAGCTTGTTAGACAACCGCTTGATATTCACGATATCCCTCGGAATGAAGCCGAAACACGCGTCGTTGAGGCGCTGGAGGATGTTGGCCTCTCTCCGGTTGCTGATTTCCTCGACCGATATCCAGAAGAGATGAGTGGCGGCCAACTACAGCGTGTTTCGTTCGCTCGCTCGCTCGTTTTAGAGCCATCGTTCGTGGTTGCTGACGAGCCGACGAGCATGCTTGATGCGAGTATTCGGGCTCGTGTGCTGGATCTCATGGAGAAACTCCGCGAGGAGCGTGGCCTTTCGTTCCTGGTAATCACCCATGATCTCAGTGTCGCCCGATATCTCAGTGATCGAGTCGGGGTGATGTATCTTGGGCGGCTCGTCGAGATTGGCAATGCCGACGACATGATTATGGACCCAAAACATCCATACTCCGAAGCGCTCATTGAGAGTATCCCAAGCCCAACGCCTCACGAAGATTTCGATCCGTCAGACATCGAGGGTGAGGTTCCGGATCCGATCGATATTCCAAGCGGCTGCCGGTTCCATCCCCGCTGTCCAATCGCGACTGAAGACTGCAAGCGTGTGGAACCAGAATGGCGTACCGTCCCGACTGACGGGGAAGATACCCGTCACGTTGAGTGTCACGAAGTTGACCCGAAACACGTTCCAACCACGGCAAACCCACAATGACAACCACACTTCTCACCGGCTATGAACCGTTCGACGACTACACCACTAACCCGAGCCAGCGGATTGCTGAGCGGCTGGATGGAGAGACTATTTCCGGAGCGGAGGTCATCGGTGAGGTTCTTCCGGTACAATTCGAACACACTAATGACCTACTGTATGACCTCATTGATGAGCACGACCCTGGAATCGTCATTTCACTCGGGCTTGCCCCCGGGAGGGCGGCGATCAATATCGAACGTATTGGGATCAATATCAACAGTGCCACAGGTGTTCCTGACAATACTGGAACGAAACCAGTCAACGAGCGGATCGCGTCTACTGGCCCTGATGCCCACTTTGCCACCTTGCCCGTTCCAGAGATTGTTCAAGACCTGACTGACGCCGGCATTCCTGCACGAGTGTCGAACACCGCAGGAACTCACCTCTGTAATAATGCGCTGTATTCCGTTCGAGAATACGCCAAACGAAACTCTCTCAACATTGATTCTGGATTCGTCCACTTGCCACACTCACCGGAACTCGCTGTTGAATCCTCGACAGAACCTACCTCTGGAGGTTCCGTTCCGGCAAGCATGGCTTTGGAAATGCAAACGGATGCAGTTCATCGGAGTCTCTCCTTGACTGTCGACCACCACTGATCGTTCTCCTCTGCTTGATTCTTAGATTCTTAGTCCTCATCGCCGATCTGACTACGGCTGGTTTTTCACTGGTGTGTGCTTTTTTCTGCAACGACTATTTGTATCGACTGCGTCTCTATCTGTATATGGTTAGCAATCGGATCACAGTTTCGCTAAACGAGCCAGCGAACGAGGCGCTAGAATCGCTCGTCGAGGAAACGGGATCTAAACAGAGTGAACTGGTCCGTCAGGCACTACAGTTCTACGCAGAGAATTTGACTGCTGCACAAGAGGGAAGAGATGTCCGTTTAGAGGAATATCACCGAATGCTTGCAAAAGGAGAACATGTGATGCTTGACATCGACTTTTTACATGCGATGCTCAATTACGTTGAAGATGAGAATGGCGAGCCACCACAAGAGTTCTTTGATGAAGTAGACCCTGTCTCAGAGTATCACGCAAAGGAGTATGAAGACCGTTTTGAAGATCTCGGAGAATTACTCAACTGGATGTCTCTTTGTGGATTTCTCACTGTCCGTCGAAGTGAAGAGAACACGTACCACATCGTTTTTCCCTCTCGTCAAGTTCGCTGGTTCATGATGCGTTTCATTGAAAAAAGCGCTGCCGACCTGCCTTTTGATATCGAAATGGAATCTGGAATCTCGAAAGTTCTCGTATCTGAAAAATGACGACACATCCGGGTGGAGCTTGTAAATAATTCTCATACTGCTTCATATCGCGTAATCACACTTCTCAACAACGCTTTTGATGGATTGATTGGTCCATGTGGGTAGAGCACATGCAACTCAATCACACAAATATGACAGGGAAACAACATGGATAACGAACAGGCGAGAATTGGCGTTGACGTGGGGGGTACCTTCACGGACGTCGTTACGGTCCAAGATGGACAGGTGACAGTGACAAAAAGTCCATCAACACCAGACTCTCCAGATGAGGGAGTAATTGATGGGCTACAAAAAAGCCGTTCAACAACAGAAATCGATCCGGAGGTAGTTGGCTTTTTTGCACACGGGACAACAGTAGCCACAAACGCTGTCTTGGAACGTGATTGGGCGAACACCGCTTTGATCACAAACGACGGATTTCAGGACGTTCTTGAAATTGGACGCCAAGCGCGGCCAGATATTTATGATTTCGATGTCGCAAAGCCGGAACCAGTTGTTTCTAGAGATGCTCGCTTTGGCATTCCGGGTCGACTTGATGAGCGGGGGAATGTTGAAAAACCGCTTGACGAAGGATCAGTCGAAAACGTAATCTCTCAAATTGCCGAAAAGGATCTTGACAGTGTCGCCATCTCGCTATTGTTTGCCTATGAAAACGACACCCACGAGCGTGAAATTGCCTCTCAACTCGAATCCGCATTTGACGATATCTCGATATCGGTATCAAGTGATGTTCTGCCCGAGATCCGAGAGTATGAACGTACGCTTGCCACGGGCTTGAATGCGGCACTCAAGCCTGTGATGGACCGCTACCTAGGACGGCTTGATGGGAGTCTTACCAAGGAAGGTTTCAACACGACACTCCAGATCATGCAGTCCAACGGCGGCATCATTAATGCAGATCAAGCTCGAACGCAACCGGTAAATACGCTCCTTTCAGGGCCTGCTGCCGGCGTTCAGGGCGCAGCACATATCGCTGGTCTCCGTAATGTAGATAACGTTCTAACGATGGATATGGGTGGGACATCTTGCGACGTATCCGTCGTTACGGATGGTGAGCCGCTAATCACGACCGATCTCAAGATTGGTGACTATCCGGTCACTGTCCCGATGGTATCGGTACACACCATCGGTTCTGGAGGTGGCTCGATCGGCTGGATTGACGCTGGTGGTGCACTACGTGTCGGACCAAAATCCGCTGGTGCGGTGCCGGGGCCTGTCTGTTACGGTCGTGGCGGGACGCAGCCGACAGTGACTGACGCACATTTGTATCTCGGTCGACTTGATCCAGAAAACCTCCTTTCCGACGAATTGGAGGTAGACATGCAACTCGTAGAGGACGCGATCAGGAGATCGCTTGCAGATCCCCTTGATTTGAGCGTTTCTGATGCAGCACAGGGTATTCTCGATGTTGCCAATGCAAATATGGAACGGGCACTTCGTGTCGTCTCCGTCGAACAGGGACACGACCCGCGTGACTTCGGTCTCGTCGCATTCGGAGGCGCCGGCCCACTGCATGCGGCTAAGCTTGCACGTGAGCTGGAAGTGCCTCGGGTGTTCATTCCCCGCACAGCCGGCGTGCTCTCTGCACTTGGACTGTTGATCACGGACCTCATGCATGACTTCAGCACGTCGATGGTTCGGTCATGGGACGAGATCGATCCGGAATCACTGGAATCCGTGTATACTGAGTTCGAGAAAGATGGCCGCGAACGCCTCGAGTCGACAGGGTACGCAGATGATCACGTTGCCTTTGAACGTGCAGTCGACGTTCGGTACGTTGGACAGTCATTCGAGCTCACCGTTCCAGTTGAGGATGATTCAGTCACGCCGGATACCCTCAAAACGATCGCCGAGCGCTTTCATGGACTGCATGAGCAGCGATACGGTCACGCATCTCCGAAAGAGCCGATAGAGTTGGTGACTGTTCGGCTACGCGCTCGCGGGCTCGTGGACACACCGGAACTGACAGCATCCAATGAACAAGGATCCGCTGACGAGGCATTGTCCGCCACACGAGAGATACACTATGATGGAGAGACACACGAGACGCGAGTTTACGACCGGTCATGTCTCGGTCCGGACGCGTCGTTTGAGGGACCGGCGATAGTTGAGGGGAGTGAAAGCACTGTTGTGGTGCATCCCGGACAAGAGGTAACTGTGGATGAATTTGGGACGATCGTGATCGAGGTGGACCCATGAGTGTCGACGGAATTACGCTTGAAGTGATTCGCAATGCAGCGACGGCGATTAGCGAGGAGATGAATGCCAATCTCATTCGGACAGGATATTCTCCCAATATCAAAGAACGACGGGACTGCTCGTGTGCTATCTTTGATGCCGATGGTGAGATGATTAGTCAGGCAGAGAACATGCCGGTCCATCTCGGAGCGATGCCGTTCTCCGTTGCCGCGGCACTTGAGGCGTATCCCCCAGAAACCCTCTCTCCTGGTGATTCAATCATGCTCAACGACCCGTTTCAGGGTGGAGCACACCTACCAGATTTAACGCTCGTTACGCCGGTGTTTCACGACGGTGAACTGATCGCCTTTGCTGCAAACCGTGCTCACCACGCGGATATTGGTGGATCGACAGCCGGGAGCGTAGCTGCAGATTCGACGGAAATCTATCAGGAGGGTCTTCGTATTCCCCCCATCAAACTGTACGAGGATGGCGAGGTCGTCGACGACATCATGGAGATGATTCTCGCGAACGTTCGGACTCCGGATGAGCGACGAGGTGACCTTCGGGCACAAGCCGCAGCCAACGAAACAGCACGGAATCGATTGCACGGACTAGCCGAAAAGTACGGTCCAAATACGCTTGCCGACGCAATTGAAGAAATTCAGGACTACTCTGAGCGTCGAATGTGCGCTGAGCTTGCGGACCTCCCTGACGGGAGTGCAACGTTTACCGACGTGCTCGATGATGATGGGCAAGGGAATGAGAATATCACTATTACAGCAACCGTTACCGTCGAAGGAGATGCTGTTACTGTCGATTTCGAGGGGACGGACCCTCAGACTGACGGAGCAGTCAACGCCGTGTTTGCCGTCACCGCATCGGCAACATACTACGCGATTCGCTGTTTGACTGATCCGGATATCCCGCCCAACAATGGCTGCTACCGACCAATAGACATTGACGCACCATCCGGGACTGTCGTCAACGCCGACCTACCAGCAGCGGTCGTCGGCGGAAATCTTGAGGTTTCACAGCGAGTAACCGATGTTATTCTAGGTGCCTTGGGGAAGTTGGTTCCAGAACGTGCGACTGCCGCTCATCAGGGCACAATGAACAACGTCACGTTCGGTGGTACTGACCCACGCAACGGAAAGCCCTATGCATTCTATGAGACGCAGGGAGGTGGCTTTGGCTCTCGGGCAGATGGAGACGGGATGGACGGTGTTCACGTACACATGAGTAACACGATGAACACACCAGCCGAAGTGCTTCAGATCGCGTACCCGCTTGCTGTCAAGCGATACGAGCTCCGTGAAGACACCGGCGGGATCGGAGAGCACCGTGGTGGAATGGGGATCAGACGTGATATCGAAGTTCGCGGACACGACGCAACATTCAGTCTGTTATCTGAACGTCGATCGCATGCCCCATATGGACTCAACGGTGGGGGTGAGGGTGGAAAAGGAGATGACAAGCTCCTCACTGATGATGGGGAAGTCGATCTCTCCTCAAAGACCAGTCGAACGCTCCACGACGGGGATGTTGTTAGTATCCGCACACCCGGTGGTGGTGGGTTTGGCAGAGCCGCTGACCGAGATGTGGCTGCAGCTCGGCGAGATCTCAAACTCGGGAAAATATCTAAAAAGACAGCACAGGAGGAGTATGGTGTGTCCTTGGACGGGAGTGAAGTAGAAAACGAAAAGTCGGAGAGAGGGAGATCGTGAGCGATCTCCCCGATCCTCCACGGGATTCAGTAATCATTACGGACCAGACACGGGATGCGCCAGACGGGACTGCCCTCGGAATTCGAGTGATTCGTCCGGTTGAAACTGATCCTGTTCCAGTACTGCTTCAGCGGACACCATATGGCAGTCCAGAGTATCCACTCGATGACCTGCCAATGGCGGCACTCCAGCGCGGTTATGGCATTGTATATGAAGATGTCCGCGGACGGGGAGAAAGTGATGGGACATTCACACCGTGGGTCAACGAGGCAGCAGACGGCGGATCGGCGGTCGAATGGGTTGTCAATCAACCTTGGTCGAATGGCAACGTAGGTATGTTCGGTTCAAGCTCCCCCGGACAAGTGCAGCTGTTTGCTGCAGCCGAACAGCCTCCTGGTCTTCAAGCCATTGCACCGATGTTTGCTCCCTCGGACCTTCATCGGGCAGATTTTTTTCAGGATGGTGCGATGAGTGCGCTCACACTCATTTCTTGGTCGTTTGGTTGGATTGCACCACACACCATCTCGCGTCTTGAGCGTCGAGGAATGATTGATAGATCTGTCGCTTCGACGGCCAGAGACGCTTGTGAAGCCGCGGTTGATGATCTTCGGGAAATTGCGCTAAATCGTCCCCTTGCAGATCTGCCTAATCAGGTGTTTTCTGATGTTTCATTACCAAGTGATTGTACACCACATGATCTTGTTCCCCACTGGCAAGAGTGGGTAAATCGCCCCACTTACGATGCGTTTTGGGAGTCGTTTGATCCTGAACACTGTTATGACCAGATGAACGTTCCAGGGCTTCACATCACTGGATGGTTTGAACTCTGCCAACATGGAACTGTAACCAACTATCGGGGTATGACTCAAAGTACAAATGAGGACCAGCACCTGATCGTGGGTCCATGGAGTCATCGGGAGACTTCATCAACGATTGGAGGTGTCGATTTCGGACCGTCAGCTAGTGCTGAAACGTATGGGCTTACCGAAACCCAACTTGACTTTTTTGACACCTACGTTCGTGGTCAGCCTGCGGGACGATTTACTGAAAGTGGCAACGTCATAGAAACGTTTTGTCTGGATCCGAGTAGTGGTTCTTGGAACCAACATAGGTCATGGCCGCCGCAGGGAATGCGCATTGATCGTTTCTACCTACAACCGGATGACGATCAGGGCACAATAGATGGCCTGTTATCGCCAGAACCAGCTGTAAAAAATGAGGGACCTAGTACATACTATCATGACCCAGATGATCCCGTCCCTACACACGGTGGACCGCTGTGTTGCGATCCTGAGACCGCAGCTCCAGGAATGTTTGACCAGTCGATGTATGATGAACGCAGTGATGTCATTGCATTCACGACTGAACCCTTTACGGAATTAGTGGAGTTTGCGGGTCCAGTAAGCGCTTCCCTGGTTGTTTCAACCTCCGCAAATGGCGCAGACTTCGCTGCCAAGTTGGTGCACGTTACTGAGGAAGGCCATGTGTACAACCTCTGCGAAGGGATTCAACGGTGTCGGTACAGACATGGGCGGGATAAGCCGCTTGATGTCTCGCCCGATGACCCGATGCAGGTTACCGTAGATCTGTGGAATATTCACCATCAAGTCCCGGCTGGTGACCGGCTCAGACTGTATGTCTCGAGCAGTAATTTTCCTCGTTTTGATTCCCATCCCGGGACTGAAGAACCTTGGAAGACAGGGAATAACGACGTTACGTCAGCAACACAGAAGATATTCCACGAAACGGGGCGTCAAAGCTACCTAGAATTACCATGGGTCGGAACCGTTGCTTAACATATCTGCTGTAGCGTCGACTTCTTTTTCGGGCCATTCTAATCTTTCTAAAAACACACAGAATCCTTCTTTCCAGTAGGCCGCACCCTTCGTGGCCAACAACTGGTCGATCAACAGTGACTGGACGGGTGTGCCGGCGAGGCCGCTCTCGACCTCGACGAGCGTGATGCCGGATCGAGACCCGGGAGTCAACCGTCCACGAGGTGCGTGAGACGGAACGTTGCATGTGTGCTGTGTTGTGCTTCTCACGTAAGGTTGAGAGACGTACGGACGGCGAAAGTGGAAGTGGTCTGTTCAGGGACCGGTAGCGTTTGAGTGGACAGTCCTCTGCGAAACGCTCTTCTGACGGAGATTGTTGATACAGAATCTTCGTTCAGATCTGGAATGGAAACCGGCTCTCAGAAGGGCTCTCCGACCAATTTTCAGATCACCGGAACTCTCTCAGAATCGCAAGAGGGATCGCCATCAACAATGTGCTACACATGAACGCTGCGAAAATGTGACATCCAGAATGCTCCTCACCACGATTTTTTTTGCGCCCTAAGGGGTGCGAGCGCGCTCGCCGTCGCTCGCACTCTATATGGCATCCAACATTTCTCGATCCCACGACAGACGCACGCGCATCGACCTTGCCACTCCTGCCGTTCGGAACGGCCACGAGCTGCTCACCGTGAAGGAGAAACTCCCTGGACGGGAGCCGAGCGACTACGACCTGTCGTCGAGCGGCGAGCGCCCCCACACGTACACCACGACGTACTACCGGTGTCGCCACTGCGGGCAGGAGCGCAATCACGTCGAGGAGTTCCGCGAGCCGTGTCGCGCGCGGCGGGAACATCCCGTCTCGGACGGTGGCTACTCCGTCGCGGACCCCAGGACGCGACGTGCGCTCAGCGAAGAGCTCGACGTCCGGTTTGGCGAACAGGGCTCGACGTACGTTGTCGAGGGGTCGCGGGGGATCGGCTATCTCGTCGACCTCGACGCGGAGACGTGTACGTGCCCGGATTTCCGGAACCGGGCGCCCGACGGCGGCTGCAAACACCTGCGACGCGTCGATATCGAGGTGCGGGTCGGCACGGTGCCGGCGCCGGACGGGCAGTTCAGGCGCTAGGCGGGTTTGTCGTCCCCGGAGAGGTGCGGGGCGCCGCGATCGCGCCCGGCGACCAACCATGGGACATCGCGCACTCATCGCCTACGAGCGACCCGACGGACAGTACACGCTCCACTACTCGCACTGGGGCGGTTGCAACCTGCGGCTGAAACACGCGATCACGCCGGCGACGCCGTTCGCTGGGGACGACCCCGGCAACGAGTGGTCGCGGGCCACGTTCGAGTACCTCCAGGAGGGGACCGAACCACCGGCGTCGGTCGACGACGCCGAGCGCCTTGCTACTGACGTCGACCCGGTGGCGTGGGTGACCGACGTGACGCTCGAAGAGGTCCTGCGTGAGCACCTCAACTTCGTCACCCATGAGGCGTTCTACGTCGTCTCCACGGACTTCCGGGTGACGGCCTACCGGACGTACCCGCTCTCCCTCGCAACAGTCTCCCAGCGTGTCGAGGAGGCGCCCGCCGTCGGTCACGGGATCCTCAGCACGCTCCGGTGGTACGACGGCGAGCCGGTCGGCGACGGCCACCGTCGCGGCTAGTTCGACGGCGCGAAACATGCGCTCGGGTGGGCGGTCGACCGTCGCGCGCTCGACGCCGCGCAGGCGACGGACTTGCTGGTCGAGTGGTTCCGGGCGACGAGCCGTCCCGCGGTGACGGTGCGAGTCGTTCGAGCGGGGGTGGAATAGTAGTGAGAGCTCCCGCGAGTTTGTGATCCTCCCGAGGGGTGCGGGGGCAGGCAGAGAGCCGTCCCCGGATCACGATGGCGACACGAGAGCCCTACGCGAGAGCGTTCGACGAGGACATATCGACCACGAACAACACCTGTCCGGAGTGTGACGGCCGAGTCCACACGCACAGCGTCGAAACGCGATGTGCGGACTGCGGGCTCGTCCTTGAGGACGACCCGATCGACCACGGCCCAGAGTGGCGCTCGTTCGAGGAAGACGAACGGGAGCCCTCACGGACGGGTGCGCCGCTCACCCAGGCGAGACACGACCGCGGTCTCTCGACGGAGATCGGGTGGAAGCGGGACGCCCACTGAAACGTCGTTTCCGACATGCCTTGTTTTACTGCCGAGTGACGACAATTTCAGACGCTCTCACGGCGGTCTTCCGTCAGATTAACCGGGAATTGGACGCCGTCTGGCGATATGGTATCGCTCAGACGGCTGGCGCGAATGTGTCGAGACCTTGCCAAACAGCACGTTGACGACCCCGACGTACCCGCCGCGCCGGATGGCGCGGCCGGGTACGCCAACTGGGTGCAGATCGCGCTGATTCTGTACCGTGTCGAACTGGAGAAGAGCCTCCGCGAGACGGAAGACTACCTCAACGAGATGCCCGGTGTCCTTTCCCTGTTTGGACTCGACAAGGCATCGCACTACAGTTCGTTCTGCCGGTGGGAAAACGAGTATCGAATGCGTGAACTCCGCCGCCTGCTCCGCGTTTCGGTGGAGCAGGCGGGCTGGTGTGGTGAAGCCACGATTGACGCGAGCGACTTCCAGCGTGATCAAACCAGCTACCACTACCGCGACCGCGCGAACTACTCGTTCCAGTCGATGAAGATGACGACCTTGATCGACGTGAACTCGCTAGCGATCAAGGACGTTCACTACACGGCGGGAAGCGGTGTTCATTTCGACTGCCATCCGGATATTTTTCCAGTCCACAGAACGTGCGCGACCATATAAAAGAAAATGGCGAGAATTCCTCCGGTTCCGATGTTACCGAACTGCACGTAGGATAGTGGTGTGAGAATACCGATGGTTCCGATGGCGATCACAAATACTCAGTACTTCACAAAGCCGCTTAGTCAGAACGTCTGCTTGCTGAGGATGTGCACTCCAACAAGCAAGCAGACACTGTGATTCACGAGGACCAGCTTCTTAACTTTCTCGTCAACCGCCTCGACGAG
>LKMJ01002517.1_pt1 | contig 16871 bp, 13 predicted proteins | sample 643391 | NCBI WGS metagenome assembly LKMJ01 (sample SAMN04112250, study PRJNA286221) | soda lake metagenome | biome: soda lake; feature: Kulunda Steppe; material: water; isolation source: sample PL-Br10 brine of Picturesque Lake | place: Russia: Kulunda steppe | collected 2010-07
CGGATGCAGGACATCGACAACGTCGGCAAGACGGGCCGGCACACGATGGCCTTCGAGATGATGGCCCATCACGCATTCAACGCACGCGAAGACGCAGAAGACAAGTACGCATACGAGGGGGAAGTGTACTGGAAAGACAAGACTGTCGAATACTGTGACACGTTTCTCGAGGAGATGGGTGCAGACCTGAACCAGGTAACGTACATCGAAGACCCCTGGGTCGGCGGCGGCAACGCCGGTCCGGCTATCGAAGTCATCTACCGCGGTCTGGAACTCGCGACGCTCGTGTTCATGTCGATGGAGCTCGACCCAGACGGCGAGTATCTCCTCAAAGACGGCAACCGCTACTCGAAGATGGACACCTACGTCGTCGACACGGGCTACGGTCTCGAACGCTGGACCTGGATGAGCCAGGGGACCGCGACCATATACGAAGCAATTTACCCGGAGATGATCTCCTTCCTCAAGGAGAATGCAGGCATCGAGTACACCGACGAGGAAGCAGCCATCATCCACGACGCAGCACGGCTGTCTGGCAATCTCGATATCGACGACGTGGACGACGTGGAGGCTGCCCGCGGTGATATCGCGGCCGAACTCGACGTAGACGTCGAGAAGCTTCGAACGTTGCTCGAACCGCTGGAAGATATCTACGCTATCGCGGACCACTGCCGGACGCTGGCGTACATGCTGGGCGACGAAATCGTCCCTTCGAACGTGGGCACAGGCTACCTCGCTCGAATGGTACTTCGGCGGACGAAGCGACTGGTCGACAACGTCGGTGTGGACGCGCCGCTGGACGAACTTGTCGATATGCAGGCCGGACGACTCGGCTACAAAAACCGGGATACGATTCGTGACGTTGTGCGAACGGAGGTCGAGCGCTACAGGGAGACGCTCGAACGCGGCTCGCGGCGCGTCGAACAGCTCGCCGAACAGTATGCGAACGAAGGGAAACCGATTCCGAGCGAAGAACTCGTCGAGCTGTACGACTCCCACGGTATCCAGCCCGACATGGTCAAAGAGATTGCGGCGAGACACGGAGCGGAAGTGACTGTTCCGGACGACTTCTACTCACTCGTCGCCCAGCGCCACGACGAAGAGAGCGGAACGACGGCTGACGACGACGGGACAAGAGACGACCGCTACGAAGACCTGCCGGAGACAGAACGGTTGTATTACGAGGACCAGGGACGGATGGAGTTCGAGGCGATGGTACTGGACGTTTTCGAGCGCGAGGACGGCTACGACGTGATTCTCGACCAGACGATGTTCTATCCGGAGGGTGGTGGGCAGCCGGCCGACCACGGTACAATTTCGACGGATGAAGGGACGGCAGAGGTCGTCGACGTACAGCAGATTGGCGATGTCGTCGTCCACCGGACTGACAGCAGTCCCAGCAAAGGCGAGTTCGCCCGCGGGCAAGTTGACGCGAACCGCCGTTGGAGGCATATGCGCCACCACACGGCGACGCACATTGTCGGCCACGCCGCGCGACAGGTTCTTGGGGACCATATCCGGCAAGCGGGTGCACAGAAGAGCAGCGACAGCGCACGACTCGACCTCAAACACTACCAGTCGGTCACCGACGAGGAACTAGCGGAAATCGAGCGGATTGCGAACGACATCGTGATGGAGAACGCCCCAGTCGACCAGGAGTGGGTCGACCGCAACGACGCGGAGGCCGAGTACGGGTTCGATATCTATCAGGGAGGCATCCCGAGCGGCGAGCAGATTCGGCTCATCCACGCGAACGACGACACGCAGGCCTGTGGTGGGACCCACGTCTCCCGCACGGGGGAAGTTGGTACAATCAAACTGCTCGGAACGGAGCGGATTCAAGACGGGGTCGTTCGGATGACGTTCGCTGCCGGTGAGGCGGCAGTCGAGGCTACTCAGCGAACCGAGGCGTTGCTCTCGAAGACGGCAGAGCTGTTCGATGTGAGCCACGAGGAGGTGCCTGAAACCGCAGAACGGTTCTTCGAGGAGTGGAAAGCGCGCGGGAAGCAGATCGACGAGCTGAAAGAAGAGCTCGCGGCGGTCCGCGCGAGCGGCGGTGGCGATGGCGAAGAAGTCGATATCGACGGCACGAGTGCAGTCATTCAGCGTCTCGACGGCGACATGGAGGAGCTACGGGCAACTGCAAACGCTATCGTGGAAGACGGCACGATAGCCGTCCTCGGTTCGGGAATCGATGGCGCGCAGTTCGTCGTTGCTGTTCCCGAGGAAAGCGCTGTCGACGCTGGTACGGTCGTCGGTGAACTCGCCCGACGCGTTGGTGGTGGCGGCGGCGGGCCGCCTGATTTCGCACAGGGTGGTGGCCCCGACGGCGACGAGCTGGACGAAGCACTCGACGACGCACCGGACATTCTGCGACAGGCACTCGACGCCTGAGCCTGCTTCTGCATCTCTCGCCCCGAAGGTAACTGGTTTACTGGCGACGGTCCTACATGAGTCTGTGCCTACAGCAACGACTGATGACGGGGTCGACCTGTACTACGAGACGGCCGGGTCGGGCGAGACGGTCGCTTTCGTCGGCGAGGCGGGGTTAGGAGCATGGCAGTGGGGCTGGCAACACAGGACCGTTACTGGACAGTACGAGACACTGGTCTGGGACCTCCGTGGAACCGGCCGGTCTGACGCCCCTGCTGGACCGTACGACGTGGACAGGCTGGCGACAGACCTGGAGCACGTTCTGTCCGAGGTAGGTGCGAAAAACTGCCATCTCGTCGGTGTCGGGCTGGGCGGAATGGTCGCTCTCCGATACGCGCGCAAATATACCCGGGCCGAGACGTTGACGCTGTTCAACACCGCCGCCTCGGGTGAGGAAATCGACGAGCCTGCACTGCGAGCGCTCTGTGGTCCCTCGACCGACAGCACCGCAGCAAATTTATCACTCCCTGGAGGGTTTTCGGAGTCCTTTCGGTCGGCTACTCCCGACGTACTCGATCAGATTCGTGAGTGGCGCCAGACCGAAGATGCGCAAGCGGAGGGGTTCGAGGCACAGAGAGCAGCCATGCAGTCTTTCGAGGCTGGACCACTGTACGAACTTACCGTTCCGGCCCTGGTGTGTCACGGCCTTTCCGACCCTGTCGTCGAATTTTCGGCAGGGAAACAGCTCGCAAAAGAACTCCCCCGTGGAGTGTTCGAGGCGGTAGAGGGCCGCCATCTCTGTTTCATCGAACACTCCCGGGCAGTCAACGACCGCTTTCTCGAGTTTCTGGCTGCATCCGAAGAAAATCGCGCGTGATGGGGTTCTGAAACAGTGGAGTAGGCCAGCCCTATTTTCGTTCACGATAGCGTAGCTGTACATTTTTATCGCAGGAAGCGCAAAGGTGTGTAATGACTCGACCGCGGATTGCCGTTTTGAACGCGTCCTATGACGCCTACGACACCCGCCGGAACTTCCGGCGCGAACTCGACGCAGACCTCGTGGAGTACCATGTCGCTGACGGAGATATCCCCGACACGTTCGACGTCGACGGGTTCGTCGTGACTGGCTCGCGCGCATCTGTCTACTGGGACGAGCAGTGGATTGCCGACCTCGAACCGTGGGTCCGAGAGGCACTCGACCGTGACATTCCGGGCTTTGGCGTCTGTTTCGGTCACCAGTTTCTTGCACACGTCCTCGGTGGCGAGGTCGAGGACATGGGGGAGTACGAACTCGGATACACAACCGTCCGGCGCACGGGCGATTCCACGCTTCTCGACGGTCTCTCGGAGGAGTTTACAATTTTCGAGACCCACTCTGACAGGGTAACAGCACTACCAGAAGGTGCCCGAAAAACGGCCGAAAACGAGTACGGCATCCAGGGGTTCGAAACCGAGACTGTCTACTCAGTCCAGTTCCACCCGGAGTACGATATGTCCACGGCTCGCGAGGTGACGAGAGGCAAAGAAAGCGTCTCGGACGACCGTATTCAGACCGTTCTGGACGACATCGACGAAGAGAACTATCAGGACGCGTGCGAGGCGAAACAACTGTTCGAGAACTTCACCGACGCCGTTAGAGACAGACAGGAACCGGACGTCGAGCCATCTGTTTCGTAAACTGGCGTCAAACCACCCGACCAGTAACTGTTCTTGGTGCCTCCAAAACCGGTCGCACAGCTCACCGCCGGAAGGGATAACCGTTAAACGCCAGCCAACCCTCCGTTCAAGCAATGCATGGGCGGAGGTTAGCGACGACCGACCGGCTCATCGTGCTGACCAGCCCGGACAGCGAGGAAGGGCTGACCCGTATCCAGGACTGGGCCGAGGACCACGATATCGACGTTGCAGTGGTAGACATCGGCGACGATATCGACGACGTCTACGAGTCGGACGTGCCGACGCTCGGCGTCACGCTCGGGGGCGACGGAACGTTTCTCGAAGGTATCAAGCAGTTCACTCGCTGTGGAGTTCCCCAGCTCGGGGTCAACGCTGGTACACTCTCCTTTCTTGCACGGGTCGAAATCGAAGATATTGCGCCGGCACTCGACGAGGTTATCCGCGGTCGGGCACGCGTCGACAGCCGACAGAAACTTCACGTCAAATCGAGCGGCCTGAACACGACGGGAATCAACGAGGTGACCATCGAACACGTCCCGCCCGAAAATCCGTTCGACCGAAAGGTCACGCGACTAGAAGTGTTCGCAGACGACGAGTACGTCGGCCAGTACGAGGGGACCGGCGTCGCAGTCTCGACGCCGACCGGGTCGACCGGTCTCTCCCTCTCGGCTGGCGGCCCGGTCCACATGCCTGCGGACAACCACTCCCTGCAGATCGTTCCGCTGCACACGCACCGGCTGGGGACCAGACCGCTTGTGATGGCCGCCTCGACCGAGATAGAAATCATCACGCGCGGACAGGCGAGCCTTCTCGTCGACGGCGGCCGGGCGCACAAGATACTGAGCGAGGAATCAGTTGTCAGCATCACTGGGGCGAAAGAGCGTGCTCACGTCGTCCGGACGAGTTACGACGACGAGTTCATGACGGCAATCACGGAGAAACTCGGCTGGGGCCTGCGTGACGAGGGCGACGGGCCACGCGAGTTACTGACAGAAGAACTCCCACCAAAGAAGCCGACACGACTCGAACGTGCCCGAGATATCGCTATCGAGGCTGCACAGAGCGTCGGCGAGCCACTCCGGGAACTGCACGGTCGCGTCGAGGATGTAACCTACAAGAGCGACAAGTCCGATATCGTCACCGAGGCAGACCACCAGGCCAACCGTATCATCACCACAGTCATCGAAAACGAGTTCCCAGACCACAGTATCTACTCCGAAGAAGCGGAGTTCATCGAGGGTGATAGCGAGTACAAGTGGGTCATCGACCCCGTCGACGGAACGGGGAACTTCGCCCACGGCAACCCCCAGTACTCTGTCTCGATTGCGCTGTTGGAAGCGGGGCGGCCAGTGCTCGGCGTCGTCTACGTCCCTGAAACAGATGAGACGTTCCACGCTATCGCAGGGAGGGACGCGTTCAAGGGAGACGCGAAAATCCACACGACCGACCGAGATGCTCTCTCGGAGAGTATGCTCCTCTCGGGGTATGACCCCGACGGTGGATTCCTGACTCACTTCTACAACCACACGCAAGGAGTTCGTTCACTCGGCTCCGCGGCGCTCAATCTCTGTTATCTCGCCAACGGGAGTGCCGATGCAGTCTGGGAGTACGACACCTACCCATGGGACGTCGCCGCAGGCATCGTTATCGCTCGGGCGGCCGGTGCGACAATTACAGACCGGTTCAATGAGGAGTACGTCCTGGAATTTGACGCCGACCATCGGAAGTCTCTCCTCGGATCGAACGGCATGCTCCACCCAGTGCTCTATGACCATCTCGAAAAGAGTGAGCTCGTATAATAACGCAGGGTTTAGGTTCGAATAGTGGATTTACTTCCTGTAGCTTTTGAATAAAACTGGTTCCTTTTTCGAATCATATTACTTTAGCTATTTTACGCAATGGTTTATTATCTACAGTAGAATGGTTTAAGAAGTAAATTAACAGGGTCGAACAATCGAAGTTAAAGGGCGAAGTATGAGTGTACAAACAGGGACTCCAGACTTATACCGGCAGGGTGTAAACGACTGGGCATGACCGACGACGGAGCAAAGAGCGACTTGGAGAGTAATGCGGTCCACGATGATGAGGGTGAATCAGTCGAAACGGACGGTTCGGGCAGGTCTGACAGCGGGGAAGAAATTCCAGAGGAAACGTCGATTGACGACGTGCTCACACAGCTAGAAGAGTTAGAGGAGACCGTCGACACACACGAGGAGTTGAAGGAACTGAGAGACGTGCAACTGGCAATCGAACGGTTGCCCGGTGGCGCGTTCGTCCGCAAACGTATCGACCGGTACACGACTCGAGACGTGGCAGAGGGGTTCGTCGGGAGCATCATCATCTCACTCCCGCTCCTCGTCGAGGACGGTGTCTACGACATCGCTGACCACTTTGTCACGAACACCGTGAGTGGAGTTCCGATCTGGCTACTTGGGAACATGGCGTTCATCGTATTGATGACGTGGGGACTGTTGTACTGGGCGGATTTCCGGGATATCCACTCGAAGAATCCGTTTCTCGGTATTGTTCCGCGACGGCTCGTTGCTGTTCTCCTCATCTCGCTCTTTACCGCGACGATGACGATGACGCTCTGGGGCCGCGTGGAAGGGTGGTCGGAGCCGGATGTGGCCTTCGCACGCGTCTCGGTCATCTGGGCCGCAGCCGCCTTCGGTGCCGCTCTCGGTGACATGCTCCCAGGACAGAGTAGGGGCACCGACCTGGGCGACGTGCCGGAGGAAGTCGCGAGCGGGTTCGAGGATATACGGAAATCACGTACGAGGGACGAAAAGTAGGCTCGGTAGCCAGCCTTCCGATGGATTTAACCGCCTGACGCTCCGAGATTATACCAATGGCTTTTGAGGATTTACTGGGAGACCCAGTGATACAGAAGTACCTTCACGAACTGGTCGGACCGAAGGGAATGCCTGTCGCGGCGGCTCCGCCGGACGGCGAAGTGACTGATGAGGAACTCGCCGAGGAGTTAGGGCTAGAGCTGAACGACGTCCGCCGGGCGCTGTTCATCCTCTACGAGAACGACCTGGCGAGTTATCGACGACTCCGGGACGAGGACTCCGGGTGGCTCACCTATCTCTGGACGTTCGAGTACGAGAAAGTTCCGGAGCAACTGCAAAGCGAGATGCACCGTCTGCTCGCCGCACTCGAAGAGCGCTACGAGTACGAGATGGAGAACCAGTTCTATCTCTCCGAGCGAGCGGGCATCCGGTTCGAGTTCGACGAGGCGATGGAGTTTGGCTTCCAGTGCCCCGAGACGGGCGACGAGCTTCAGCCGATGGAAAACACACGACTTGTCGACTCGATGGAGACGCGAATCGAAGAGCTCCGCGACGAACTGAACGTCGAATCCGCGGAAATCGAGGTCTGATGTTCGGAACGCTGGAGGGCCGACAATGGTAGTGCTGGCGACGAAGTGTTACGTCGATGGCGAGGCCCGCGAGCGGACGCTCGACTCGCTTCGGTCGATGATTCAGAACGACGTCGGCGAGCTGGATGTCGAAACTGAACTCGGCCTCCGTGATGACGGCTTTCCTTCTGTGACAGTCGACGGGCCGGACGAGACAGTAGCCCGTAACCTCCTCCGGGAGCGCTGGGGCGAGATAACACCGCATTTCGAGACGGGCGAAACCTACGTCGGAACGCTCGAAGGATGGGATGACGATGGCTTCATTCTCGATGCTGGTCGAGAGATACAGGTCCCAGCAGACGAACTCGGACTCGGCCCCGGAACGCCTTCTCAGATTCGAACACGCTTTGGCCTCGTTCAGCATATTCCGCTTTCGTTCGTCTACGACGACGCCCCGAGGCTGGCGAGTGAGACGCAGGACCGCCTCTACGACTGGACTCGCGGCGACGGTCGCGTCAATGTTAACAGTGCGACCCGAGCGGAGGTTCGAGCCACCGTCAACAGGGCAGGACACGCTCAGGATATCGTGACAGTCGAACGGATCGGCCTGCTCGAACAGAGCATCGTCTGCAAAGCGAACACGGACCCTCCCGGACTGCTCGCCGGCATCGGCGAGTACCTGCCCGCCGAACTGCTCTGTGTCGTTCCATGAACCGCCGCGTCCTCGCGCTCCTCGCCCTCGCCGCGCTCGTCTTTCTCTCCGGCTGTTCGGTATTCGGTGGCGGGGAGGTCGACGAGGAGGACCTGCTCGGTGACCAGGAGTACGACTGGGACGCTAACGCGACGGCAACGTACGACCTCTCTATCTCGTCGAGTTCGTACGCTGCGGTCGTCAACGTCGGTAACCAGTCGTCGCTAACCATCTACCGCTCGACCGCCTTCCAGGGCGACCAGGAGGTGTCTGTGGCGGACCTCAAGTTCCAGTTCGAAAACGGGACAGTCGTGAATGCGACACATCCAGGACTGACGGCGACCGAGGGCTCCAGTGAGACCGAACTCGGGCTGCCAGAGCGGAACGGAACGGTCGCGTGGACGGCCTCACGAAGCGGAAAGCAGTGGAGTACCCCCGTCTTCGTCGAAGGGTCTCACCAGGTCCATCTGCCAGAATCGACGCGTGTTGGCGTGCCGTTTCTCTCACAGACCAGTCCGAGTGCCGACCGTTCAACCGTCGAGGGCGACCAGATGACGCTGTACTGGGAGGAGCCCTCCTCCAGCAGCATCTCTATCCGGTACTATCTCGTCCGTGATCTCTACATCTTCGGCGCGATAGCCGCGCTGAGCCTCGTGGTTGGCATCGGAGGAACGATCTACTATCTCAGAGAGATTCGCGAGGCACAACAGAAACGCGAAGAAGTCGGCATCGATATCGACTACGATGACGACGATGTCGGCGGTGACGGTCCACCCCCTGGTATGCGGTAGTCCAGGTACTGGTCCCGTCTCGTTACTCGACGTCGAGAATTTCGATTTCGAACGTGAGTGTCTCTCCGGCCAGTTCGTGATTAAAGTCGACCGTAACTGCTTTCTCTCCTACTTCGATAACCGTTCCCGGTAGCCCGTCCTTCGTCTGGACCTGGAACCCTTCCGTGAGTTCGCGGTCGCCAATCATCTCCTCGAACTCCGCCCGGCCGTACTCTGCAACTCTGTCATCCTTGTGGGGGCCGTAGGCTTTCTCCGGGGGGACCGTGATGGTCTTTTCGTCACCGACTTCCATCCCTGCCAACTCGTTTTCGAGTCCCTCGATAACGCGACCGCTGCCGAGTTTGAGTTCGAGCGGTTTGAAGCTCCGCTCTGGGTACTCCTCGTCGAGTCCGGACTCGCGGGCGAGCGCTTCATCCGAGGTGTCGAAGATTGTTCCGTCGTCGAGTCGACCCGTGTACGCTATCGTTACCGAATCGCCCTCTGTAATCGCCATACCGGGGACTCCGTGTCGAGCAACGTTAGCGTGTCGGTCTGTCGCTGGAGTTTCAGGTCGACCCAGTATCCTCAAGTCACTCCCCCCAGTACAGCACTCACGTACGATGACAGCACCGGAGATACGGCAACTCGACCCTCAGACCGTCGAACGAATCGCGGCTGGGGAGGTCGTCGAACGCCCTGCGTCAGTCGTCAAGGAACTCGTCGAGAACAGCATCGACGCGGGAGCATCGCGAGTGACAGTTGCCGTCGAAAACGGCGGAATCGATGGGGTTCGTGTCAGCGACGATGGGATTGGGATGACGCGAGACGAACTCGAACGGGCTGTCGAGAAGCACACGACGAGCAAGATACGGGATATCGACGACCTCGAGTCCGGGGTTGCCACGCTTGGATTCCGCGGCGAAGCCCTCCACGCCATCGGTGCGGTCTCGCGGCTAACGGTTACGAGTCGCCCACAGGATGGCGGGACCGGGACCGAACTAACTGTCGAAGGCGGCGAAGTAACTGCTGTGTCACCCGCCGGATGTCCGCCTGGGACGACCGTCGACGTTTCGGACCTGTTCTATAACGTTCCCGCTCGCCGAAAGTACCTCAAACAGGAGTCGACGGAGTTCGCTCACGTCAACACCGTGGCGACGAGTTATGCGCTGGCAAACCCCGACGTCGCCGTGACACTCGAACATAACGGCCGCGAGACGTTCGCGACGACGGGAACCGGCGAGTTACAGGAGACGGTGCTGTCGGTGTACGGGCGGGAGGTAGCTGAATCGATGCGCCCTGTCTCGGGCGATAACCTCCCCGATGGTCCACTCGATGCCGTCAAAGGACTGGTGAGCCACCCCGAGACGAACCGGTCGACACGCGAGTACCTCTCGACGTTCGTCAACGGCCGATACGTTACGGCGAGTGCAGTCAGGGAGGCTATTGTCGATGCCTACGATACGCAGCTCGCGCCGGACCGCTACCCGTTTGCCGTACTGTATCTGGAAGTCGACCCAGGAACTGTCGATGTCAACGTTCACCCTCGGAAGCTGGAAGTCAGATTTGCTGACGAACCTGCCGTCCGAGGGCAAGTGAAAACTGCTGTCGAGAACGCACTGCTCGACGAAGGGCTCATCCGGAGTTCGGCTCCGCGCGGGCGGTCCGCACCAAAGGAAGCCGAAGTGCAACCAGATAGGCAGACAAGAGTTTCGGGAACAGAAGATGATCCGGCCGCTTCCGCTCCGAACGTTGATGAACCGTCACTTGAGTCAACTGGAAGCCCGGAAGATAGTCGACCAGCTACCTCCGGGCCGAACGCGACGACATCTCTAGATGAGAAAGGGAGACCAGCAAGGAGCGAACCACCAACAGGCACTCAACCTGCAGATTTCAGTTCCAATGAGCGGGCCCAGAACGATACCGTAGACAATGCGAGGGGGTCCCGTTCGACAGAAACGTCCCAGCAAAGCACAGACCGCCGAAAGTTTCGGGAGTCAGGAACTCAAACTCGCCTTGCAGACACCGACGAAGAAGAGTCGTTCGACCAACTTCCCTCGATGCGGATCCTCGGGCAGTTCCGGGGGACGTACATCGTTGCCGAAACCGACGACGGCCTGGTGTTGATAGACCAGCACGCGGCCGATGAGCGCATCAACTACGAGCGATTAAAGGAATCCTTCAGCGGGGAGACCGCAACACAGGCGCTTGCCGAGCCAGTGGTGCTTGAACTCACTGCCAGGGAAGAAGAGTTGTTCGAGGCACACTCTGAGGCGCTCTCTCGACTCGGTTTTCACGCGACGCTCGTCGACGACAGAGCCGTCGAAGTCCGGACTGTTCCATCGATGGTCACGGAGAGCGCCGGTCCGGAGTTGATTCGTGACGTCCTCTCAGAGTTCGTTCGCGGCGACGGACACGCCGCCGAAACGGTCGAGGCGTCGGTTGACCACCTGCTGGCCGACCTCGCTTGCTATCCTTCCATTACGGGGAACACGTCGCTGACGGAAGGCTCGGTCGTGGAGCTGTTGTCCACGCTAGACGACTGTGAAAATCCCTACGCCTGCCCGCACGGAAGACCAGTAATCGTCGAGTTCGACACCGACGAAATCGAGGGGCGGTTCGAGCGGGACTACCCCGGCCATAGCTGACCTCGCAGTGAGCAGTCTACTCGCTCGACCACTTGATTCGATAAATCTCGACAGCAATGGCCTTCGAATCTGCAGTGTGGAACTCGAAGGACCGTGGGAGCAACAACTCAGCCTCGAAGGCGTGAGTCACTTCGCCCTCGCGTTCGCCTGCAAACGACTCGACGAATTCGGCGCTCCCGGCGTTGTGAATCGAGTAACTCACGTCAGCGATGTCGGATGCTGTGTCGAGAAATGCCCGGTCTGCGTGCACGTTGCTCGACTGTGCGCCAAAAGGCGGGTTCATCAGGGCTGTAACCGCGCGTTCTCCAGCAATGCAAAGAGGTTGGGCAGACACGTCGCCACGAATCCACGAAACGGCCACGTTGGGGTCCACTCGTCGCTCGTTTTGCCGGGCTGTCTCTAGCGCTTCCGGGTCGATATCTATCCCAGCAACTGCATCCGGTCCGCTGAGCGCACTGGCCAGGGCCAACATACCAGTTCCACAGCCGAGGTCGACTACAAGGCGGTCGGCAATATCGCCCTGCAACGCAGCCGTGTGGACTAGCGTGGCGGCAATCTCGGGGGGTGTGCGGTACTGTTCGAGGCCCGGCTTCGGGTGCTGAAAATCTGCGACGTCATGGAGCCGTTTTGCGAGTTCGCGTTTGCTGGACATAGCGACCCGAACCGCATCACCAGGTTCCGTGGAACGTGTCGAACTCGAGTGAGTCAAGGGGCTTCTCACCGACGGCGATTTTGTACTCACCGGGAGTGAGCATCGGCGCGTGGAACTGCGGACCGTCGTCGGTCGTGATGCGCGGACAGCCCGTGTTGACGTAGGCGTCGAGGCCAAAGTTTCGGAGGCGGTCAGGCGTCACCTCGTCCATCGTGATGAGGTAGGCATCATCGTTGTTCTGGACAATTTCCTCCGCTGTCTCCCACCGACCCTGTCCGATTTTGGTACAGAAGATGACTCCCCAGCTGTCTGCGTCCATCGCCTTGTGAACCGTCGCATAGCGCTGTTTGAGGAACTTCTCGGGGTCGGCAATCGACACGGCGTTGTTGACGGGGTCGGCGATGACGACGGTCTTCTGCTGGTGTTCCATCGCCAGACCGAGTGGGTGGAACTTCCCGCCGCCGACGTAAAGTACCTGGTCAGCGTCGATGTCTGCAGATGCGTAGTTACAGCCGAGCACCTGCCCTTCGTGAGTTAGCCGCTCGTCGCCCCGGCGAGTGTGAACTGTGTAGCCTTCGTCTTCGAGGTACTCGCGCATCTCCTCGAACTTGTTCATGTGCTGGGCAGTCGTCACCAGTCCAACGTCCGGGTCTTCATCGGGGTCTGAAAGTTCTTCGGTGACAGCCTGTTCCATGATGGGGAAGACGTCGACGTTCGAGAACAGGGGAACGTAGATGATTTTTTCTGAGTCTTTCATCGGAGAGTGACCGAAGTGAACGAACACGTCCGTTCGTTTCATCATGTAGGTGTCTAGGTCACAGGCACCGTAACACGGCTGGCCGGAGATGAGAACTGAAACGTCGTCGGGGAGGAGTTCGCGGAGATCGTCGGCGACGCCCGGACCGCGGCGCTTGAGTCCTTCCGGAAACTGGAGACCGACCGTCTGAGCGTTGCGCTCCTCGACAGCGTCGACGATTCGGTCGAGTTCGTAGTCCCATTCCCGGTCGTGCTTGAGCGACATCCCCGTCTTCCGGAGGTCTCCTGCAGGTCGCTCGTCGCGTTGCTGGCTCATTAGACAGTCATAGCTGCTGTGGCACCAAAACGGCGGCGTTTTCAGTCTGTCTCGTCCTCCCTCTCATCCGACTGATTGTTTGTTGCAGACTTCGATACTATTATGCTATATCACGTCAGGGATAAGATATATGTGCGCACGGGAGCGAGGCGGGAGCCAAAGACCAACGCGACAGCCCTCCACAGGGAGTGAGAGCGTCCTCGACAGGTATCCGCTCGTGGAAGGTGGATTCGCCGGAGCAGGTGCGTTCATCGTCGGCTATCTGTTGACCTACATCGTGCTCTTTCTCGACCTCAGAGAGTTCTCAGATGGGGTGGATGACCTCTCCTGGCAAGGGGTCGGACTGATTTTCTACAACGCTCAGTTCGTTCGACTGGACACTGGTGAGGCCGGAACGCTAAACAGTCTCGGCCAGCTCGGTCGGCTGTCGGAGACACTTCCCGTTCTGGACGACCCCTCAGTCTTTGATACGGGGGTACTCAGCGTTCCGACCCTCGCGTACACCCTCCTCGTTGCCGCTGTTCTTGTCGGTGCGGGCTATCTGGTTACTGCCCGGGCCACGACTCAGCAATCATCAGTTACAGAACGAATGGATGCCGGAATGACGGTTGCCGTCGGCTATCTTCCGCTCGCAGTTGTCGGGACGTTCGCATTCAGAGAAGAGGCGCTCGTCGGGGGCGAGACAATCAGTCCGGACCTCTTCGCCGGCGTACTCGTAGCCGGTGTCCTGTTTCCGCTCGTCTTTGGTGCAGTCGGTGGATACCTCACTGAGCGTCTATAGCGCTCAGTCGCGCTCGACCCGGTATTCGCCAAATCGTATTTCCGTCCGCTCGTGGACAGCAGTCAACACATTTTCGTCGCGTTCGAACGTTACACCTGCGAGTTCGACGCTCTCGTTGTGTGATGGAATCTGTTCGGTCTGACGAGTTTCGTTTCCATCCAGAACGACGACTTCGTAGAACGATTCTGCTGGCCGGATACCGAAGCGTGTTCCATTGATGGTGACGTCCGCCTCGGCAGTGTCAGCCTGGTACAGCAGTCGTTGTTCGTCCATCACCTGCCAGTGCTGACCGAACACTTTGTACGTCGTGTTCCCACCGACCACCTCCCACTGTGTGTGGTTCATGATGACGACCTCCCGCCACGTGGCGTCCCCAACCACAGTGACGGACTGACCCTCGAGAGCCAGTTCATCCTTGGGCGTATCCAGTGCCCAGATGTTACGTTCATCGCTCGTCACAATGACACCGCTGGATTCGACCGAGAGCAGGTCGCCCACGACCGGGAGGTCTATCGAGATGTACTGGTCTTCGACGTTTTCAGCGTATGTAACGGTGTAATCGTCGATTTCAAGGCCACCTTCGGTCTCCTCACCGGGAGACACACCAACGAGATTGTACGGCACGCCAGCGATTGCCAGAAGAACGACCAACCCGACCAGAACGGTGACTGCAACACTGCGGAGAGGCACATCAAGTCGTCTAGACAATACAGATCTGTCAACCGGCAAGGCTGCGAGAGCGACGATAGAAGCCAGAACGAGGACTGCTGCAGCGCCGAGACCTCGGAAGAGGATAAACTCCGTCGCGCTGAGGAACCAGAAGATCGCCCACATGGACCGGGTCGCTGCAAAGACGAGGGCAGCGAACCAGATGTAACGGAGTTTCGGCGACGTGGGTCGGTATCGAAGAAGGATAACTGCGAGCAACACACCGACGAGCAGCCCGAACAAGTGCCCCTGTAGTGCTGTCGTGGCCCACGACGGAGTGACGAACTGGGTGTCTGCCTCGACTATTCTGATTGGGTTTCGAAGCCCGTTGTACACCAGACTGAGCGCTTCCAGGCCAAGCAATCCACCAGCTGCAAGCAGCGGTCGAGTGATGATAGCAAACCCGGCGAGCGCGAACACGACTCCGGAGAAACCAATCATCGCGCCGGGAACCAACAGCGCACCCAGGAGCCCGACGACAATCGCTCCAAGAATGAACAACCCAATCCGAACAAACGGGTTGGTTTTCCACGAGGAGAACGATTGTTCTCCTCGACGGACAGGGTAGTGACTCCAGGAGTACTCGACGAGTACGCCGAAAATAACTGTGCCAAGAACATTGCCAGTCAGGTGTGACCGACCCGAGTGTGAGAACCATGAGAACAACATACTCTGTGGGTACCACACCGACCACGACCGAAAACCAACAACGTTCGGCCCACCTGGGTCGTTAGCCCCCTGAATTACGTAGTAAACGAAGTACAGCCCGGCCACAATAAGCACAGTCCCCCATGGGACACCGAGGACGAACCGTTTTCTGAACGTGGAAAACGGCGACCGAGGGTTGTCGAAACGGGTGACAACGATGTAGGATAACACGAGTGCAGCAACGAGCAAGAATAGGCTCACTTGCTCCAGCAGCCCTATGTGTTCGGCACTGATCCACCCCGGTATCATCGATACGCTAGGGTACACGGGTGTCAGAGTATTAAACATCAACGCCCCCTGCGAGCGAATTACCATCGCCAAATAGATATAGCGATATTGAGTTTATGTGACTGATACTGTACTAGGAATGTTGTAAAAGTTTATAGTTTATTTAGTTTTCCGAGACTGCACTTTTCAAACTCCTGGCAGAACGGGTTAGGTAGAGTGCTCTACTTATATCGAATAGCAGGGACGAGAGCCACAGTTTTGATCGTGGGAGGACTTCAGTATGGGTAGTCGATATAGCAACACCACACACAATCAAGACAGTCGGCTTTCGTAGAACTCTGGAATGTCCAGATTTTGTACTTTTCCAAGACACGGCACCGAGATATCGCCTATGGAAGCACTCTCCAGCCTCTAGAGTCTTCTCGCCAGGTGGAACAATAATTTCTATGCTTCCAGGGCAGACTACACTCTAGACGGTAGTACAGAGCTCTTCACAGGAGCGCTATTTTCGCCTCTCTGTCGTCGAGAGAGTCTTCCAGGCCCCTCTATAGGGGCAAGACACTGTGTTGGTGATCGAAATTCTGTCTGAACTGCTCTCTGCGGTGGTAAACTGTGAGTTGCATTCTATCTACCTACTATTGCACGAGTCTATCAAGAGGTGCCCAGCTCTTCTTGTTCTGCCCCTTGTTGTTTCAAACCAACATCTTTCCTAATTCCCAATCAACACCTCCTCAATTTCTAACTAATACCTTTCTCGCTTTCCAATCAAAGACCGCACGTTTTAGTTCTCAAACACGGACGGCACCAATAATCCATCCTTAATAAAATAAATAACCACAATATCCACCCCCATATAAAACACTATTCAGAGCACGTCATTCAGTACTGAATCCCTGCAGAAAGGCGCTAAAATATCACTCTCTGCGACGACCGAAGATCTCGACTGACAGCCAGCATTTCCACACTAATTTTGCCTCAGACAACTCAGACTCAGAACTCCACCGCGATCGTCATTTTTAGATGTGAATGTACAATCTTTAGCTAAGAAATAGGCGTTTTTGACGGTTAATAGAATATCACATTCCCAAATAAGGGTCTTTAGCTGGGAGTATGATATCATTATGGGAGTAAGTGTATATTAACTTACCGTTTGGCAGTGATTTTGGCAAACGGTAAGTTAATATACACTTACTCCCATAATGATA
>LKMJ01002518.1_pt1 | contig 16871 bp, 24 predicted proteins | sample 643391 | NCBI WGS metagenome assembly LKMJ01 (sample SAMN04112250, study PRJNA286221) | soda lake metagenome | biome: soda lake; feature: Kulunda Steppe; material: water; isolation source: sample PL-Br10 brine of Picturesque Lake | place: Russia: Kulunda steppe | collected 2010-07
ATCATCATCATCATCATCATCATCATCATCATCATCATCATCATCATCATCATCATCATCATCATCATCATCATCATCATCATCATCATCATCATCTGCAGCAGCAGCAGCAGCAGCAGCAGCAGCAGCAGCAGCAGCAGCAATGCAAATTCAAATCTATGGTGATGGAATAATGATGGCAATGAGGTTAACATAGCTCATGAGGAGACTGATCAGCCTGTGAACTGCACTGCAGTCCTTAACACACCAGGCCCTGCTTTTGCTTTGGACTGCAGTTGCAACCTGATGACGAGCCAAGGCTCCAGGGCGTCCTGCAGAGCTACTGGGTGGATGAGCCTCATGCCCCTGTGAAGCGCATGGCAGTGATGCTGCAGCTGGGCTTTGGGGCTAATAAATCTAGCAAATCTCATGAGGTACTGACTGGAGGAGTATTGGGTAGCAATGTATGTGAGCCTTTGACTGGCAAGCTCAAGTCCATCTTCAAGGGCACGGATGGCCAGTTTGAGGTGATACGCACGAGGCCTGACTTTGCCCTTCGCTTGCACTCAAGCTTTAGGGCAGAGTTGATAGCTGCAGTAAAGCAGCAGCAGCAGCAGCAGCAGCAAGAGCAGATATCCAAGCGAGCTGCGGACAATTTGCCTGAATGGGGTGAAGAACCAGCGTCAGATACGCAGCAGACTATCTCTTTTGCAGCACTACGATCTAGTTTCCCAGTTGCCGCTGCCCCTCGCACACAGATTGTCAGCCGCTGTGGCTCAACTGAGCACCTGCAAATGCTGCACCACTTGACCTTTTGCACTCAAGTTGCTGTGGACTGTGAATGGTGTGTAGCCCAGGGAGGCCAGCTCTGCCTCGTGCAGATCTTTGCACCTCGCGTCCTGGAGACCAGCAACAGCAGCAGCAGCAGCAGCAGCAGCAGCGGCGGCGACGGCGGCAGTAGTGGCAGCGGCAGCAGCAACACCAGCAACAGTACCAGCAGTGGCAGTGGCGTCAGCAGCACCAGCAGCAACAGTGGCAGTGGCGGCGGCGGTAATGTGATGCAGGCAACAGTGTATTTAGTGGACCCAATCGCTGCTGCAAAGCATGAAGTGGCAGGCGGCATCAACTTAATCCAAAGCTTGACACCCATGCTTACGGCACCCACGATCCTGAAAGTGTTTCATGACTGCCGCAAGGTGCGCAGCTTTTTTAATACGTGCTAGGAGATCCCTTGTGGGTAGGACTTACAAGGCTATTCGACCAGTATCCCGCTCCTCTGGCACAATATTGCTTTGGATATAGCGTCCAGCTGTGTTGCCTGAGTTGCTGCTGATGTGGTTATGTTGTGCTTATGACGGTATTTCTAAACCCTGCTGCCTGCATCCTTTATGCACAAGCTCATGCGTGATGCCCACGCAGATTCCCAAACACATTTCACAATTTACTTCTTCGTTGCTGCTTGCTCAATTGCCTGGATATTTCATTTACTTCTTTGTTGCTGTGTGCTTGATTGCCAGGACACTTCCTGCCTGCGCCAAGCCTGCGGTTCTTTTGTTGCTCCCGTGTTGGACACCCAGATCGCCTATGCTCTCAGCCAGCTGTCTGTCCTCACTCTCAAAGGCTCCTCTGCTGCCAGTTCAGCTGCGCCTAGTGGCATGCCAGAGGATGATGGCTGCCTTGGGCAGCGCGTTGGATTGGCTCACCTGCTAGATACATGTGGCTTCTCAGAGTCTGCGCAGCTGAAGAGAGCCTGGGCAAACAAACAGAAGGGGTAAGGCGGAGATTCTTTTGAACCAAGAAGAGCATGTACAAGTAAGGAATTGCATTTAAGCAGGCACAAGTGCGTGAACATGTGCATGCACTCCTGCAGACACAGATGTGCACATACTCTTAGGGCTTGCGCAACCCAAACAAGCAAGTATTCATCTGAAATGAACATTCTTCCAGGAAGTAATCTTTGCTGTAGTGAATTTGAAGGCCCAGATCCACTTTATACCTTGAAGAGCTGCATGCATAGCAAGGGCGCTTAAAGTGGGCATGAGATGCTATGTATAAAAATGCTCCATTTAAGTACTCACATGCTATACCAAGTATAGCAGGTTGAGCTTGCAAACAGAAAGAGAGAGCACATTAGCTGGGGTGTGACCAGAGGGTTGGGCATTGCCTGCTTGGGGAGATGGTATGCCACAAGATGTTTTGAATCACTAATGCTGAATCACTCTTGGTATTTTCTGCGCTCTCTTCTTTACAAATACACAACACCTTGTGGAGGTGTTTGTGAAAAATGCCTCAGTCCTGGCGCTAGAGCATCAGAAGCTTGATATTGCACTACTCCTGCCCAATTATAAGAAATTTTACTGGCCTCAGGCGCACGTATCATGGAATCTAAGAAGTATTGCTTATTGTAGTCTACGTAGACCTAGTAAATACACTAGGTACTATTGTGGTACATGCATGCATCACTAGGTGGTAACAGCTCGAGTGCGCACCCCCAGTTGACAACCTTGATGCGGTACCTTCACTGTGGGCTCAAGCTTCCATTGATGCTTTGTAGGGACTCCGTTTGGATGGAGCGCCCCATGAGCCAAGATGCCATAGCCTACGCAACAGGGGATGTGGTTCACCTTTTAGACATTGCAAAGCACCTCAATTCCTTAGACTCCAGGCTCGCGCTTGCCCTGAGCCAATTCCAGGCAAGTTTAATGCAAAGGAATTGTGAAGTTTGGCAAAATTGATGCTCACTTGCCTGCGTGGTCCAAGCCTGGGCATCATTGCATGAGAAGCTCTTGGAAAAACTCACAGAGAGGCACATTTTGCAAACGCACTTGAAAATCTTTGATCACAGCCACACCAAGGTCTACCGCACCCAAGATTCTAACTTGTATTACCTGTAGGCAGACCTCCAACAAGCAGAAGTTCAGGAGCCCAATGTTTTGCACCCTGCTTGGCTTTCAGTTTTGAGGGAGTACTTCAGAGCCGGCAAGCAAATAGGTTCCTTGGGTCAGGCTCAGCCATTTCCGCCTGATACGGTACCAGTATTTAAAATGGAGTTTGGTGAGAATGGGGCACCAGAATACAGCATTTTCATGCCAGGCTTGGACGAAAATGGACAGTTTAAAGGGGCAGCCACCAAGGATAAGGAGGCAGGCAAGGATTCAAAAAATCAGGGCAGCAGCAAAGCAGAAATGGAAGTGGTTGATGAAGATGTAGCCACCATTGTGGACGTCCTGCCCCCGCAGTAAGTGAGCAGCTGCCCATGGCTCTTCACGCAAGAAAAGACGCGGATGCTATTTTTTGGATCCCAGGACCAAAGGAAACGGATAACACCTGTGGTTATCAAAGCATCATCATGTGCTCAGGCACCATCACCATACGCTCAGGCGCCATTTCTTTCACCTCAATCTTATCTTCTGTGTCAGGACTTGATGTGTGTAAAGCATATGGCATCATGCAAACACTTCATCACTGCAATTGATGCCAATGACTTGTTCCTTGGGCACAACCCCAAGGTCTAGCACCCCCCATCACTATCTGGCAACCATTCCTGCTTTTGCTAGGCTGCAAACAGAGGTCATAAGCCGGCTTGGCCCCGACAAGCAGCTGATGGAGATAGCTGTCGACGAGGGACGATTTGTGCAACTGCGTTTCAAAGGACATGTGCCTCAGAAGTTGCCAATAAAGGTGAGCTAGCACTGCCAGTTCTCAATGACTGCCGGTTCAATCATGCACATGTGCACATTAGATATCAATAAGGTACGTGAGATGCACTTTTCCAGCCAAAGGATCTTCCAAAATGTTGATTTTGCAGAGAGCTTTGCAAATGTTAACTCATGACTTTGCCAACATACAACTTCCAGGGCTTCAAGCACACACAAAGAAACCTGGCCTCTCTCTACTTGCATCTTACTTGTGTCTTACTGAAAGCAATACAGTGCTCATTGCTAAAACCTTGCAAATTGTTTACTTATGTTACTTGACATGTGCTGCGCTGTGTTACAGGTCTCTGTTGCAGAGGCCATCTCACTTTTGGTGCTTGCAAGGCAGGGCCACACAAACATGGTGGGTGGAAGGTGACCTGCTTTCAATAGTCACTCAGCATTATTAATGTGTGTTTGTTGCTGGCTACCTGTAACTGTGTTAGTTAGGGAGCACAATAATTCCTAAGATAGTCATCAGGGATGATGGATGTCATTTATCCAAAAGCAAGAGCCTTTTTAGGTTCCCGAGGGTGGGTTTCAGGCCTTGAGTTAAAGATTTACAATGAATGCCTTGTGCACCTTAACAGTTATTTCTTACAATTCACTCGCAGGCAGCAGTCCAAGCCCGCAGCCCATTTGGTAGTGATGGTCGCATGGGTATTCCTGGGACCCTGCATCGGTGAGTTCTGAACAAAAGAATTGCTTTGAGGGTATGGATTTAATCAAATCCATGAAGAATGCAGCAATGAGCCTTACAGCTTGTGAAAAGTGAGCCTTATACACGGCACTACCATCCTAATTTGGCACCATGATCACGTGCTCTTTGAATGAGTGACTGTTTGCATGTGTTTGCGCATGTTAAAGAGTCCGTGTGCATGAGTTCAAAGGTGTATGTGTGAGCGCATGCATGTGTGTGCCTGTGCATAGTTAAGGAGAAAGTGCTTCATGCATACCCTTTCCAGGCACAACCTGGAGGCAGGCAATGCAATTTCCTAACAAGTAGGGATTTCAGCACCGCTACTTATCGGAGTTATGTGCTATGTATTTTTTCATTAGGCGCAGGACGGCCTCAGATATTGTTTTGTTGTTTATATTTTCACCAGTACTGCCACTCATACACGTATGGATGTATTTCTGGATTTTTGTCTTGAAGTATTACATGGATTTGCTCAAGAGGTGCATTTTGCAAGATGATTCCAAAAAATGGTTGTGGTGTTGAGGCTTTGTAAGTTATTGCCTTGTAGCTTTGGCCTGTCATTTAACAATTATACTTACAATTGCTTTGAGCACCATCATTGAATGGCATCTCACAAGGAATAAAGCGATCCATATTTAGCAGCACCATGATCAAGTGAAAGCACTAGAAAGCTTTACACCCAACTCCTTATGCGGTAAAGCCAGTCGATGCAAATCAACTTCCCGACCAAAGCCTGCACCATCTAATCACTTTCTTATCTCCTAAAAGCAAAAAGTATGCTTTCTGGTGTTATTTCAGGATAAAATGAAAAGTAACAATCAGAACATAAGTGTGTGTTCTAAGTGAGATAATGGGGCTTGGAGGGGGTTGAGCCATTCGCGGGGACAACTATGTGCAAATAGTCTGCATTACCTTGCATGTATCTATGCAGGATAAGCGGCATGAGAAACAAGGAGGGGGAGGTACATGCTTTGACGTACAGAATAGGTGAATAATCTTGAAAAGAAAGCCTGCGTGCATGCCATTGTTTCCATTGTTCTTGCTTATCTTATAACAATGGCACTATCTTGTTTATAATTTCTTCGAGTTCTTAACCCCTGTTATTGGTTCATCTGAAAAAGTTGTCACATGCTTGCATTTGACCACCACTTATCGTGCAGGGAGGCATATCCCTGGTGTGGCCAGGATTTTCACTGATCTGCTGAGGTATGATGCTCCTTGACTGCCAGGTTATGACTTTTTATAGCTGCTATTGGTTTGAGCTTAAAATGGAATATCAAATTATTTGCTCAAAGTTCAATTTTCTGAATTTCCCCCGTACAACCAATTGGAAGACTGCTTCCCCTGAAATGGCTTGGTAGGTAAATTATAAGGAACAATGTAAGCAGAATACTCCATCATACCGTATCTCTGTTAGGATGGCCTTGAGACGCTTCTGCTGCAAAGTCTCCAAGTCGGGGCTTTGAAGAAAGTTGTATCATCGCTTTCAACAAAAGAAGTTGCACCATTCAATGTTGCTTTTAGGGAGTCGTGATGATGATTTGATTCTGGTGCGTCTTTATAAAAGTACAATGCCTCTGTTCTCTGAATTATTAAAATGTGTTTGAAGCTCAAAGTTTCATGCTCCAGTGCCTACTTCCTTGCAGCCCAAGAGACACAACAGCTGGTGACTCCATTCTCATAGTAGGCAGACCTGGGGCTGGCAAGACCACGCTCCTGAGAGACATCACTCGGATTTTAGCTGATGTCATGCACCAGGCTGTGATAGTTGTTGATACATCAAATGAAGTTGCAGGTGTGTAAATCCAGATTTTGCCCATGCAAATCCAAAATCTTTGAGATTTATTGTGCTCATTGTCATTTCTCTCATCCCTTCACATGATGTCAATAGGCTCCTTGCAACATTTTACATGCTTCGCCTCAATTGCACAAGATTCTTAACAATGCAACAGGAGCATACTGCATCTAAGGATTTTTGTCCCAGTATAACAAACCTTACGCAGTCCTTACCATGCATCGCCAAGCAGGTGATGCAGATGATGTACACCCCTGCATTGGCTGTGCAAGAAGGTTCATGGTTCCACACCGTGATCTACAGCACGATGTTCTTGTGGAGGCAGTGCAAAATCACTGCCCCGATGTACTTGTTGTGGACGAGATTGGAACTCGCAAGGTAAGCCTATGCACACCTAAGATTCTTGTTCATTTTTGTGTCACGAGGAACAAAGCAACTACACTTTTTCATCCTTGGCAGTTCAATTTAGTCCACACTCCATGCATGCCAGGGTTGCTCCCTTGGGATTCACGCTGAATTGCTTAGATGATGCACCACAATAAAGGTGGCACTTGTTTTTTTGGGGGTTCTATTTCAGGATGCTTTGCTGGGCCCCCCACAGGCCGTGCAAATCTATTGTGTTTGTGCTCTACCATTGTAATCTACACTCGCCAAAGCATCGCCTTGCCATGCCAAATCCACATCATGAAGAATTGCTACATCAAGAAGAAAATTTGTCTGAGTGGTATGAGGCGAGGCAAGGCGTTCTCACTCGTCAGGGTGGCCCGTCAGGGTGGCCATCAAGACCTGAATGCGATGCTGCGCCCTTCTAGCTGGTTCTGCGTCAGGGCATATGCAACTGCTGCTGCCTGTCCATATTCAGCAGATGCTGCTGCCTCTCTGCTCTCATCCTTACTCAGATCCAACCAAGACGTGTCACGTGGGGACGCCAGGCCCCTGGCGGGGTGGCCAGTGCCTCAGGGGCGGTTACTTTCGTAAGAAGCGAGCAATCTAATCGCAACAGCCAATAAAATCACCCAAATACTTACAAATGGACGGTAACAATGATTCGGCGATAACACAACATGACACAATAGCAAGGGGAGAATAATTGGGGTAAGGTGCCTAGGCCTCTGTGAGGGAGGGCAGGTGGAGGAAGCTGAAAATGCAGGAGCAAGGGAGGCCTATAGAGACTCAGTGGCTGGCTCTGTGGCTTGCATGAGGCAGACATATACTGATGTGTTTTGCAGAATTAGCCTTGGCCACCTTGAGTCATGTCCAAAGAAGTGCATTTCATGAATTAGCCTGGGCCACCTTGAGTCATGTCCAAAGAAGTGCATTTCATGAATTAGCCTGGGCCACCTTGAGTCATGTCCAAAGAAGTGCATTTCATCCTCCAAATTCAGAATTAGCCAAATTCAGAATTAGCCTGGGCCACCTTGAGTCATGTCCAAAGAAGTGCATTTCATCCTCCAAATGGCTGGTCTGGGATTTTCCTGAGGCACGCAGCAGAGCAGAGGCCTTTTGAATGATCCTTCAAAACAAGCTGCATTGATACCAGGTGGAATGGTTGACCCTGTGGGCCTGGGTGGGTGTGCAGCCATTCAAGGCTGAATGAGTTCATCTTTGGTCAAGATGGGGCAGGTGTATCCACCTGCAGCACTCCCCCCATGACAACCCTTCTGGTATTATTATTGCAAACCATATACTCATGTTTCCTAGCTTTTCAGCAATAGGCTTTGGTCTTTGTTCTTTGCGACAGGCCACAATTGGGTAGCAATACGCCACAGACTGCACTGCTCACGAGGAGCCTGCGATGCTACAAACGCCCTCATTTAAGCACTTGGCTCATGGCCTGCAAGGTCTTGCATGACAGTCGGTTAACCCTGAGCCATCAGGGGAGAGTGCCAGGGCAGGATACTGGAGAATTAGCAGAGCGTGGCTATTGCGATTGGCGAACACGTGATAACTTCTTTGTTTCCCTTGCACAAGTGGCCATCATGAAAAATAGATCTATTTGCCTGACATTTTTCACCACATTTGGCACCCCGCAAGTGTAAGCCTGGCAAACACATACATAAGACATCATCTCAGTGCACTGTAGGCCTGGAGAATCATCACCAGCTAGTGCACTAGCTGCTCGTGCTGCAGCTGCATAAATCACGTGATTTATGCCCGTGCACGTGTGTAATTCATGTAGGAAAACCTTGTCTCCTCAGACATTCTCCTGAGGTAAATGTTCTTTCCGACGTACAAAACCCCAAACAAGGGGTTTCTAGGGGAAATGCACGATTGGGACCCTGCCTGGGGGCCTCCTGAGACCACCTCCCAATTTCGCCCAAAGTGAAAAAAGTGAAAACTGCACTTTGGGGGTTCGAATTAAAGAGTGAAATTTTGGGGTTGGAATTTTTTTCGCGTGTGACCGCGATTTTTTCACTTTTTTGGGGTCGTGTGAAGTAAAAAAAGTGAAAAAAAAGTGTGTGACCATGGCCTTGGGGCACTTTTTGCTCAATGCTCGAGGTTGCACTGAGCATGCAGATAAGGAGTACGCCTCCACACTTTTTTATAAGTGCAGAAAGTTGGAGATCGTCCCCACAAACGGCCCACCCTTTGTCAAGCCTAACTGTCTCACTTAGCGCGCGCACTTGTTTCTCAAACTTATTTCTGCAACCCCTGCACCATTTTTTGTCTTGAAAAGTGCAACATAAAGCTGATTTGTTGCTGCATCTGGCAATGTCAAGCAGGCGGGGAGGGATCTGTTTGTGGGCCAGGGTGCAGGGAGGAAAAATAGTCACAGTGGAAGAATGAGCTACGCTCACGCAGCTCACTTACCCGTGAGTTCAGGGAGTCTAAAATTATCATTTTAGCTTCCGCACCCTTGAGTCAAACCGGGGTGTGATGAAACTGCGCGGAGGCCGGCTAAACAGGAGTGTCACAGAAAAATCTCGTTCTTTCCTACAAGCACAAATCACCAATTTTTCATCTTCTTATTATCCTATTCCTCACTTTTAAAAGTGAGTGACAGGCCGAAGTGCTGGCAAAGAGGTGAAGGTGAGACATGGAGGCGCCTATTCCTTCTGCAGCCCTTCTGCAGCTGCCGCAGGCACGGTAGGAGTGTGTGGGGTATATATCATTAGTTAAAACAAATTTCATAGTACTTGTTTCAATGAAATTGAGGTGCAGGTTTTTGCAGGTGAAGGCGACCAATGAAATCTTGGTTTTAATGTTGTTAAAAGTAATTGTTGATATCATATGGTTGATAATATCCCTGAAATTACCCTGAAATTCCATCAGGCGAGCCAGCAGCAGTGGGCTGGGACCCGCATCTCTGGGACAACCCCCTAGGGTTCTCTAAACCACCCTAGCTGCTCAGAACATGCGGAGCTGCGCTGGAAAGTTTAGTGAGACCGTTCAAGGGGGGCCGTTCATGGGGAAGACTTGGAGAAAAAGAGCCCCCCTGAAACTGCAGTTGCATTCCCTTCGACCGCAAAGGTGTACACACTGGAAGGTCTTTGATGCATTCATTTTGAGCATGTGTTTAAAGAAATAAGGTTGAAAGCTTCCAGGCACAGGGAGACTGTGCCTGAAGCACGCATTAAGCATAAGCAGCCTAGCTCCAGCTGCTAGATTGCCTCCCTCTCCCCCCTCAGCTCACAGGCAAAGGAACTCAGTGCAACACCTTAGTTGGTGCCCTGAGTAAGCAGAAACTAACTGAATTGAGAGTGAAATCCATGCCAAATTTTGACAGGCTCTAGCCCAGCAGCATGAGAAATACACAAAGCTACTTGTTGCGCTTTGATCCAATGTCATGCCAAATCACTGTCGTTTGCTAATTGACACTAAGGTATATACCGTTACCTATATGTGTGACACGCAAGGTTTTTTATAAGCAAGATTGAGCCAGGGGCCTAATCATCCCCAGCACACCCAAAGCAGGCTCAGCAAAATATCTCAAACCAGCAACTGTCTGATCTCAAGCACAGTTTTTCACGACAATTTGGCAAATACACAATATGGTGTGACACCATTCTTTTAATTGCTGCCGGCCCAAAGGTGCAGAAATTTCCTCTTGACACTCCAAGTGAACTTACAGCAGTTTGTTATGTACAGTATTTGATCATGCATATAAACTAAGCGAAGGCTTAAATACTCTTACAAGAGCAAGTTTACAGAATAGGACATGATATGATGCACAATAATTGACATCATGATATTCAGCTCAAAGCAATTACCATGATGATACTGATGGGGACTGGAGGTTTCTGCCTCCTTAGCCCACACAAGCTTCTCACTGTATGTGCATGGACATTACTTACATCCTTTGATATCGAAATTAAGCAGAATTCGAAATTATTGGACAATTGAAGAGTATACAACAACTTTGCATAGGCTTAAAGCTGCCAAATACTGTGCCTGAGGCATGATACGTCCCAAGAATGTGGAAATTAGCTACAAAGTAAATGATCAAATTAGTTAGAATACTCAAGTAACTCACGAGATTTTTGAAAGATTTCTGCTTGTTTCATTTGGGTAAAGGGACCTCAATGCATAAGCTACAGCCCGATGTTGAAAAAGTTACAAGATTGCCAGTATATCCTTGCTTGGTATCTATACTCTTTCTGTGTTTTGCAGGAAGTGCAGGCTGCAATGACAATCTCACAAAGGGGTGTCAGGATGGTCGCAACAGCCCATGGGAATGACATCCATTCTCTTGTGCAAAACCCAGAGCTCCTGCCCCTACTTGGGGGAGTGGAGGTGGGCTAAGGCATTAGTTGAGCTTTTTGTTTCCTTTTCCCCTTACATAGACGGTGAAGCTCCATTTAAAACTTGTTGCTTGCAAGGAGCTGCCTGAAACAAATTGTTAGCATTTTTTAGGACCTTTAGGACTGGCAATTCTTAATCTCTGTTTGCAGTCGGTGACCTTGGGAGATGATGAGGCAAAGCGCAGCAATAATGGGGAGAAAATCAAGCTGAGAAGGAGGGGGACCCCATTTTTCAACATCCTCATTGAGGTCCACAACAACAGGAGGTAAGAGCTGAAGATTAACATTATACGTTCAATAGTGGGATAACAGAAATGGTTGCAACTTCCTTTACTGGTGTGTGGGGCACATGCATCTCAGCGCTTGTGCTCACAGCGTGAGGTCCCAAGTTCAAGACTTACCTAAGAAGGGGCAATTGAAGAGATTTCAGGAGGCTTATTTCAGCCTGTGTCACTCATACCACCTCTAGAGTATGCTCATGTGGCAAAGGATCTCCAGCATTTGATGCATGCGCTGGTTAGATAAGTATGCAGCTTCAGGAGGATCAGGAGGATCACTAGCATTCATCCTTTGGTGTCTTTTCATATTATTGGCAAGAACTTTCAATTCCTGCTTGCTTGAAGACATTTTACTGAGCCTCAATGTGAGAGTGGCATATTAAGAAGATCGTGAACTTCACCACTTGAAGGTCGTATTTTGGCATTTTGGTCCTTTACCTGGAAGTTCAATTACAGCCCAATTGATTGCCACGCGACCTATCCAAGCTCGATTGTGTTGTTTCAGACCTGCAAGTCAAAGCACAAGGGCCAATAGCCAAATCCAAAAGAGGGCAATGTAATCTTGCGCAAGTGCCTCATACGCTTGCCATCATCAAGCAAGTCACCAAGGCTTGATCATTGCAATGCATCTAAATCCCATTTTGGTGCTTGTTGTGAGCAGGTGGGTCATCCATCGAAGCATTGCATCAAGCATGGACCAGCTCCTTTCCTTCCAGAGCACCCAGCCCACCACCCAGAGGCACAGCCAGATCAGCTTCCACAAGCAACAATGCCAACAGCTTGACACAGAGCAGCGCTACTATGGTGGAGAAAACGGCCAATCTATGCTTGTTACTTTCAGCACACTGCGCGCAGCAGAAACTGCTCTTGCTTCATTACGACAAAAGGAGGGAGCAGCAGTCCCAGGGAGGGGCTTAGTAGGGAATCGGCAACCACATACTTCTGGCCTGGAGGGATCATGGCTGAGTGATTTGTTGCAGGAAGTGGTATGGAAGGCCCATCAGGCTAAATGAGGCTCCGATTTGAATATCTTCTCAAGCACAGGTGCCATTGAGATGTACAACAATGATAAGGAGCTCCTAGAAATGGAGCATCATACAACCATTGTCATTTTGCAAACCTTCTCTTGAAATGTATTGTATATGGAACGTGGGAAGCTCACGTATTGGGGTCCTTCAGTATCCTGCTCGACCATATTCTCAGCTATTCATACTGAGGTATAAGCTGCTTGGAATGTGGACATGGTTGTATCCACATTGGCTCAATTGGTAGTGGTGTCCATTATCATGTTCAACCTGTAAGGCCTGCCAAACTTCTTGATTTCCATCATGGGCACTCTTCTTGGAAGGCACATCAGTCATCTACCTGTAAATTACAAACCATATTCCAATGCAAAAATTCCAATGCCAAATTCCTCTTTACAGTAAGGATGGTAAGCCTTCTATCTCAGTTTTGCATTTTTAAGAACATATCCCTATGTGTATATGCCTATGTGGGATGAATAAGTGCGTGTAGATTGTTATGATGTGATGGGTATGCTTGACCTGCTTCTAGGTGCTTGGAAAGACTGAAGCAATATGTTTGATTGCAAGTCTCTCGAAGCCTTGCATGATGAACAGACCAGCTATTTTGTATGCTTTAAGTTACATAAGGCGTTTCAAAAAGACTATTCTTTGCAGAAGTGTCCTTTTTCATTCCCCAGCTTATACTATGTAAAATGCAAGTTAAACTTGCATGCTGTGAGCGCATGTCTGAAGCTCAGCCCAGCCCAGCTAGATGAAGCTGCTCGTAAAAACCAAAACATAAATTTGTAGCGGCTAATAGATCCACGTGGTCATGAAAGGAAACATCACGAACAGAATACCAGAGCAGGCTCCTTGAGCAAATCTCTGTGCATGCCCATAATTTTCGGAGATCTTATTAATACCATAATGCTATTAGTACAATGGTATTGACACCACCAGAAGACAAATGTTGAGTTGAAATGGACAATCCCGTGAACCTCTGTAATGATTCGAGTTTTGGATATCATCGCCGCCAATGCGCCTGTCATCAGCCACCATGATACATCATTCTGCACCACCAGAACGCCTCCAGAACATCAATCTTAAATTTGCTTTGCGTAGAAGCACACCATCTTGGTGTCTCCATCAGGAATGTGGCTGAAATGTGTGTTCCACCCAAAATTCTGTTTTGGTACCCCATTTCTTTTGAATAAATTTACAGTGATGATAAAGCATCATGAAGTTGATGACATTGCCACGATGAATTGAAGAAAATAGTTTAGAAAGACAGTGTAGGCAGTGCATCCAAAGAGTCATTCCTCCTTCCCCCATCTTCCTACATCAATTACTAATTAAGACGTTTCCATAGTATGGGAAAGAAGGCACCTAGGTCCGTGAATCATCGTGTGTCCATGTCCACCAGACACTCAAAAATGCTTAGTAATGAATCACTAAATTCCTCTAGAACCAAATGATGTTCAGTCACTGAAATTGTGTTTAATTGGTAAGTTTGAAATTGTGATTAATGGGTCTCTTGAACAGGATGTGTCTCCTTTTCCTTAATTGATGCATGGGGTGTTCAACCGCCTGCGTAGTTTTATTTTCTTTTTTCTTTTCTCCTGAACAGACAGATTTGTGCGATCCTGTGCCCCATGTAGCATTCCCAAAAGATTCATCCAATGACAAAATTTATTATGTTGAATCCCATTCAGAAGAATTCCATCAGTATATTTCCTGGTGAGCATAGAATAGGCTGTTAATTTATGTGAGTTGCTAGCTGGGGCGCACATTTGCAGTTATCATGCAGAAAGCATGCCCATTCCAGGACAGCTGCAGAAAATTTGACCATGACCAGCACTCTTGCCAACCTTGGTTACAAATGGTCAGGCTACCAAAAGCGCTTTTGGTAGCCTTACCACCACAGCTGTGTGACCATGGGAGCTGCCATAAGGATAGGGGACTTGGCATACCATTGACGCATGAAGTAGCAAGTGCCTAATATCAAAGTATCACTCATACTTTGAAACTGTGCAGCTGCTAAAATCCAGAGCAGAGGAGTTCCCTGCTTACATCATGTAGTAGCCAACTTTTTTCGGCTGGATAGAAGCTGGCAATACGCTAAGGGCTCACAAAGCAAAGAAATCAGTTCATGTCAGGGCTAAGCATGCGGACACCAATGCAAGACCTTGTGCCACTGCTGGCATGGGCGTGAGCAACCTCAAACAGAGAAGTCATGGGACTCACAGAGGTCCCTTGGTGCAGACCAAATTTTAAGGTGCTTCGAGTGCTGAGTCAGCAGCATGACTTGTGAATATGCTTACTTAGTAATGCAAGACAGGCAAGCGGCTGCTTCCCTGTAAGCAGCCCAACGTGCACTCCCAAGCACCAAAAAAACAGTCCAACAAAAGCACACTGACATGCTGTTGGTACAATCGAAGGTGTGCAACTTGAAACTTAGAGGCACTGGCAGTACTGCCATGCTGTAAATGTATGTCAGAAACGACCCTCATCTGTCAGAAATTACATACTTAATGCACACACCTGACCCCTCCCTCTGACACCAGCTGCTGCTGCTGCTGCTGCCGTTTGACACCTTGCTATGTTTGGAGCGCAGAAGCCTCTGGCACCTTGAAGATGACCTTGAAGATGAGGAAAGCTTAATAACAAAATAGCCTGAGCGCTGCAAGTTTGAGGGCATGATGCTCTCCTTTGCGCTCAGCAAGGCAACTTGAAGGCACAAATGGCTGGGCATTAGAGGGGGCTGCGTGCAGCGCCTGGTACCATGCGAGCATGAGCCCTATGTTCAACAAGTTGTCAACATTTGCGCCTGGTACCATGCGAGCATTTGCGCCTGGTGCCATGCCAGCATGAGCCCTATGTTCAACAAGTTGTCAACATTTGAGGCCACGTGGCTTAGATTAAACGTAAAATGTTGCCTAGCAGGTCATGAAGGCGAGCGCCTGGTGTGACTTTTTTTGCCAATGCGTCTTCTGAACCAGCTGCTGGGTGCCTCAGGCTGGCACTTATGTTCATGCACTAAGGGTTAAGCGACATGCTTCAGATATCATGAATCTACTTCAGGCTGGCAATGCTTAGGAAGGCCAATACTAGTAGTCAACCCATCTGGCTGACGGACTACCCCAATGTTAACTTGATTTTATGCCACTTCTCATCATTACTGATCCTTGGCAAGAACAGGGGTGGAGCACTGCTAGTCACCCTTCTAATCCTCGTTGAAATCCTCAGTCTTGTTTGCTGGTTAAAGGGCCATACAGTGTCTAGACCCTGGGTAACCCTTCTCCTAAACTGATAGCAGCCTACTATCTCTCCTGAGGGGGTGTTCTGACTGCCCACTGTCAGGTGAAATCAACGTCACATAGAAACAAGCGTCATGGCATGCCATACAACTTTACCAAAACTGAGTACCTCAGTTGTTGCTCAGCCAGAAATACAAGCAACTGACTAACCAACTCCAGTAAGACTATGATTCATCACTGACTAAGAATCGTCGTGACACCACATGTTCTTTTTTTTAACATCAGGAGCACATTTCAAGAAAAGTTTTCCTTTTGGAGTGTTAATTTCTCCATCTTGTGTTTCATACAGCATGGTTTTGGTTCAGGGTATTATTTTGCGCGAAGGGTAGTTTTCTTTATTTTCTTTCTTTCTTTTGCGAAGGGCCCTGCAAGTACTTAAATACCTCTGTTTGGATCTTAAGCATGTTCTGCATAATGTTGCGAGGTTTCAGTTGCGTGCCCAATGAGCACTGCCCATACTTTGCGTGTTGAGGCAACTTGCAATTGAATGCTTGGCAGGCATCTGGAAGGAACAACATAAATTGTGCAACATGAGTGAATTTCAGGATGGAAAACGTGCTTTGTTTAAGGCCTACGTAATGGAATCGACATGACTTCTGCCGTTGTTGGACTTTCAGCTACAACTCCTGATTGTTTCCCCATTAAAAACTGATTGGTCGGAACTTCTGAACTCCTTAAAGGAGGTGCCTCCTAGGCCGGAAACAATTACCCAGCCCTGTTGGTTCTAAAATCAAATTTGAGAAAGAAACGGGTGTCAATAAGGCTAGGCATAAGTCTGTATAATCAGTGGGAATTCGACATGTGCTTGCATTTTGTCTGACTGGCAGATCCCAGCAATGCTGATTGTGAACGATTCACTTGTGTAATACAACTTGATGGACAAACGCGGCACCTCCGAGCCTCTGAGCCTCGGAGGTGAGTCGGACGTGGAAGTGTGAGGGTGAAGCAGACGAAAAGCACGCAAGCACATGTTTATGACCAGCCCTGAGCGCCTAAAGCCTCTCACAAGCTACAACCCAAGCTAAGCATCCCCCCAGCCCAGCCTGGGGCAGGCCATGTCCGGGGCGCCCCCACAACTCCTGCTCCTGCATGTGTGCGCCCAATGCGCCCTCACTGTTGCTCTTTCTGCTTGCGCGAGCGCGACCTCCGCGTCCGGTTGGCACCCTGGCTCTCGGCCTTGATGATCTCGTCCAGCGCAGCGGCCGCGATCGCCTGCGCATCGTCCGACCAGGCCCCAGGCCTGTCTGCAGCCCCCTTGCCGCCCCCGTTCCTGCTGCCGCCGGGCGCTTGCCCTGTGCCTCCCCTCTCCCCTGCAGTCCTGCGTGCCCTCTTGCCCCTGCCTTGCACGCTCCCGGCCTGGG
>LKMJ01002519.1_pt1 | contig 16869 bp, 11 predicted proteins | sample 643391 | NCBI WGS metagenome assembly LKMJ01 (sample SAMN04112250, study PRJNA286221) | soda lake metagenome | biome: soda lake; feature: Kulunda Steppe; material: water; isolation source: sample PL-Br10 brine of Picturesque Lake | place: Russia: Kulunda steppe | collected 2010-07
ACAGAGTTCCTTATGAGCTCAGGATCTGCACTAAATGCAACTGGCACTGTGTGCAAGATGAAGAACATGTCCTCTTAGATTGCCCAAGTGCTGACTTGGCAAACTTGCGCATCCAGCACCATCATCTATTCCGCGCCCCTTCTAGAAGCTCAAACAGGCTTATAGTCTTTTTTAGCCAGACAGACACCAAAGGCCTAGCCTTATACGTGCATGAGTGCCTTGAATGCTGTGCCTCGACCTCAGAACACTACCTAGCTTGCTTTTGTTGGTCTCGGTTGCAGGCCCGTTTGGCTTCAGCTAAGCTGCCCTCGTTTGGCAGATACAGCTATGTAACCTAACCTAACTAGGGTAAGGGTAGGCCTAGGTCAGGGCTTCAACTTGAAGTTCACAAAGTGGGCTGCGCCTAACTGGGCTGTACTGCGTGAGTGTGGGCGTAAAAAGAAAGAAAAAACCTCCAAGACTATGCCAACAAGGTAACCCCTGTTTGCGTGAATTAAGGAGGAAGTGTACATCTGGTGCAAGCACCAGGCAAACCTCCACCATCAAACAAGGAAGGAGGTCATAAGTGGGGTTATGAAAAGAGCCATATGTTCTTTCCTTGATGTTTTTCAACCTCCTACTTGTATTTATGATCTTTGTCGCGTATTTAATAGAATGAGCGTTTAGATCGAGAGTAAGTTTTCTTACTCTACACCGGTCTAGCCAGGCCTGCAATCAGAAATCTAAATCAGGAAAAGGAGGTGGCATGCAATGCGCATCAACCCAACAATTCATTGGCTACTTCATAATCAAGGTCCACAACAGTAAAGGCTGCCTTGAGCACGGTGGGCATAACCACTTTCAAGGCTCTATAATGAAAGCTAAGGGTACATGGATATTCCACAGCTCCGTGATTGCCACAGGACCCAGGTCCCCAAACGCAGGCAACGTGCTGGAAGATGCGCTTAGGGCAAATCCTACCACTCGCGCGGCATTTCGACAGCCATAGGATCAAGGTCCACATCAGCAAGTGCTGTTTTGAAATCCTCAAAATCCAGGCCACCCCGAGCCAAGGCATTGGGCCCTGCGTGGTGAAGTTGAGAGAATCTAGCTGAACCTGAAGAAGAAGGGCAGCTTAGCCGATGCCCACAGGACTTGCACCCATAACTAATCAAAAGAAGTTAGCTGCAAGAGATGGTGAGGCCTGGGCTCCACCTGTTGCGCCAAGGGCACACAAAGACAAGGACTGGTGCACACAACTATGGTCACACCGCGCTTTTTATTAAGCAAATTGAACATAACATAGAAGCCTACGCAACTGCGGCATTAGCCCACATAATAGTGGCACTAGCCTGCTGGACAGTGGCACTAGCACCCAAAACAATTGGCTGTAAGAGATGTTAGAGAGCTATCAGGAACGTGCCCGCTCACACCAGGTCATTTCCGTTTTTGGGCCGTGCATCAACATGCAATTTTGAATGCTTTGAGACACTCAAAAGGCTTTTTGCTTCATGTACGAGTGATCCTCAAGGGTGGCCCCTGAGGGGTGCCAAAAATAGTTGCGGATTTGCCTTGCAAAAATGTCCCAAGTTCGGATCAGCCACGGCAAGTTGATCATCCATGGCAATCATCGACAATTGATCAGCCACGGCAAGTGCAGCCCAAGTTCGGATCAGCCACGGCAATTGCTGCAAGCATGCTTGGGCGCAAGGATCAAGCTCCGGTGGAAAAAGACAGCAGGAGTTTGGGCACTTGCATAGCTGCAGCCTGTCTCAGGACCTGCTTCTTACCAACCAGCCCTGGCAGGTTTGTTCTGCGTGTGCTGCACACCTGCTTCCTGGAAGGCCCTGCTGACAATGTCACCAAGGTCCTCTTCCGACAGTGAACTGCCAGCTAGCTGGCGCAGCATGAGCGCCATGTCCTCCCGCCCTATCAAACCTGCGTTGCACAGAGTTTACGCGTCAGTCAACCAATTAAAATTTGCTGGATGCTTGTCATTTTCTGCAAATCATTAAGGACATTCAATCTCACAGATTTCCCTTGGCTCCTTGCTCCTTTGGTTGCTTGTTTGCTTGCTTGTTTGCATGCATGCTTGCTTGCATACTGGTTGGTGATGTGTAAACAGGGCAGGAGCTCAACATATGAGGGCACAGGACAGCAATGGGATAGAGTGCTTTGATGCTTGTGTGGTAACTATCCCTCTTCCTAGCTAAACAGCGTGGCATGCAAAGACTACTTTTGGCACAGTGTTGTGTCAATCACGAAATCCCTCTCTATGTGGACCTCCAGCAACACCCACCATCCCCATCTACATCATACACGGCGAACATGAACGCAAGGCGATCGTCTCTCTCAGCTCTTGAGGAAAACGCCGCCAGCAAGCGCACAAACTCCTTGAAGTTCACAGCCTCGAACATGCGCACAATTCTCTGCATAATGGCAAATGAAAGGCATGTACATAACCCTGTGCTTACTGACACTGCAAGAGCATTTGTTGTGTAGCAGACTAACCCAATCACCAAGCACGTAAATGGAATTTGAAGCGCAATGGGCATGTAACATCATCTAAGACGGCTCTTTGCTCAAAGCAAACAAAGCTGGCAAAGCTTTGCAGGAGCAACCTGGAAGCGCAGTCACAAATGCATGCTGTTTTGTAGTGCTTTTCAAATCGTCGGACAGCTGAGCCTGGCCCAGCACAAGGGCACGCTTGGGCAGCAGGGTTGATGGACAGCATGGGCATCTGCATCAGTCTTTCCCCAAACATGTGGCATCAAGCACGTAGCATCAGTCTCCCCCCCGCCATGTGGCATTAAGCACGTAGCATCAGTCTCTCCCCCGCCATGTGGCATTAGGCACGTAGCATCAGTCTCTCCCCCGCCATGTGGCATTAGGCACGTAGCATCAGTTTCTCCCCTGGCATGTAGCGTGAGGCATGCAGCATCAGTTTCGTCCCCGACAAACCTGGGCAAGAGGGTTGATGGACAGCTCTGGAATCAGCATGAACTCCTCCCCAGACAGATAACCTTTGCGCCCACGGTCAAGTGCACGGAAGCGCTTGTACAAGCCCCCAAGCTCTGCTTGGTTGACTGTAGCCAAGGAGCAGCACAGGCGGGAAGGGAGAGATCAGCAGCGCATGGCTGACATCATCCACGTAGCAACAGGATGCAGAGCATCCAGAAACTCATTATCCACACTGGCGCAAGTCATGCTTTCTGGAAGCAGCGCGATGAGCGGCTCTTGCACACATATGGCCACATAGGCAACAGGCAACAGAGAGGGACATGTTGGTCCAACAACCATTTTCTTTCTTGTTGAGCCAGAGTTCATGCTTGGTTGGCCACTCATTCAACATGTAATACATAGGAATGACACAAACCGATGTGTTCACTTTTTCTGTTCACTTTTTCTGCTCCCTTATCATGGCCCCCAAAAGCAGCACACCAGTTGCAGCACACCCAATTGCCCAAAATCTTATACCCACATACGCCCTTGGAGCAGTGAATGAGCTCTTCCATGTCATACTGGGTCAGACTGGAGCTGGCCTGCGGAAAAGAGAAGCATTGGCATGCATTTCTATGTAGGATCCATCAGCGGTTGGGAGTAGGGCTGCCAAGTTCTTCCCATCTAAGCTCTGCATCTACCTGGGTTTTTAATTACGTGCCCTTGCAGCGACGGGCAAAGATCAAACATGAAATTGGCTGTGCGTGTGTGCATGCGTGCATATGCATACACATGTGCACGTGCGCGTGTATATATATGGTGCACATGCTACCTGAGTATATATGTGTGGTGCGTGTCCGTGTGCATGCTTCCTGTTTGAGTGTGTGTGCGCATGCGCGAGTGTGCTTTTGTATCAATGCGCTGAGGGCCCAGCAATGTTGTGCGTAGGAGTATATGCAATGAATATTGCAGTAACATACCTGACCCATGATCACCACTCTCGACTCAGTAGCAAGTCCAACGCTTACATCCGTTAGCAAGTCCAACGGTTACATTTACATTATTTAAATCAAATTCCTTAAATCTTGAAAATTATACCTGAATGAAATGTGGGGTTTTGACATGACAGCAGTCAGAAGACTCAGTAGGATGATCATCAGCTGACAGAGAAGTGAGGAAGATCACAAATGTAGCTTCGGCTAGTGTTTCATGTCTGCTGGAAGGGGCTCCTCTTCCCAAGGGCCTCAGCAGATCGTCAAGGGCCAGGTTGCCTTAGTTGCTGGCCTGCAGGCGGCAGCAGCTTGTTGCCGGAGCTTTCTTGGACCTCAGCCTGCGCACAAATGTGTGGTGTCCCACCCAAACGCTGTGGCGGCAGACAGCAAATCCGTGCTGGTGGACCACCCTGTGGGCTTGCTGCATGCCATGGATGGCGAGCCTACAGCCACGACGCTCCTGCTCGAGGCACTGGATGTGCAGGTGTTGCTCTGATATAGTTTTATCCCCCGGAATACTGGTTGGGCATGAGCCGCAGCCGATCAGCAGGCCGGTAGCTGCCCTGGCCCATCCGCTACTTGGGCAGCTCCATTCTCCTGCGCAGCGCAGGGAGACTACGCTGCAGGATGGGTCATTCTGGGCTAGAATTCAGGCTGGAATATGCATGAAATGTAGCCTCTCATTGTGGATTGTAAGGTCATTTGTTTTCTATCGCGAATGTTGTCATGTGCAAGCGGCATGATCCCAACACCATCAGAAACTGTGCTCAGCGCAAAGTCGCCCTGCCCACGCACCAGCAGAAACACAAGCCCCCCACATGCCGCAACTCACCCATCCACCAGCTCCTTAACTTTCAAAGTTTTGACCACGTGGCACCATCGCATGGACGCTTGCGCACGCACAGGACACGCGCCCTCGAGACACTTCACAGACCACTGACACCTGCACAGTCGCAAACGAGCACTTGCAAACACACAACCGAGCACACATATATGCATGCACGCGCGTACACGCGCAGGAGGCAGCCGCAGGCTCTGGGTCAACTTGGCTGGTGACCCTGGCAGGCCTCCTGGCAGGGCGGCTCACGGGGCTGGCTGATGATGGAGCCATGCATGAGACATATTTGATGGCGGGTCTGTCGCAGGGCGTGCGCATCTGCCAGGAGGTGAGGCCTCCTTAATGAGCTTGCCTGCCTCGCAGCACGGCCTGCGGCAGGAGGGCCAGCGGGTGGCTTCCGCAGGGCCCTCCTCACTGCTTTGGCCTGCCCTGCTTTTGAACTCCTCTTTGAACTTTTCCTGCTTTTGGACTTCTCTTTGGACTTCTTGCTATAGCTCTTGGGCTCCTCTTTGGATGCCTCTGCTTGCCAGAGCCTGCGCCCCGGAGGGCTCCCTAGGGAGGGCTCTGGACACCTCGCTTGCCCTACAGGACTTGCCCCAGTGCGGGCTTGCCTGAAAGTGTCTGCAGTAGCAGGCAGGAATGGCACAGCACCCATGTCCTTGCACAAGTCACGCACATACTTGCGCGAGCCACACATGTCCTCATGCTCTGGCCACACGTGGCCTCAAACAAACAAGATGTGTGTGCCCTGATGTGCCAGCCACACGTGGCCTCAAACAAACAAGATGTGTGTGCTCTGATGTGCCAGCCACGCGTGGCCTCAAACAATGTGCGTATGCCCTGATGCATCAGCCACGCATATGCTGACACAAGCTGTGCATGTCCTCATGCAAGCCATGCACATGTGTCCTGCGGAGCGCTGGTCCCTCAGTCTGCCCCTTTACTGCGCGAGGCGGCTGAGAGGGGGTCAGGCTGCGGAGATGCGCCGCCGCGGCTGACTTGGCCGCGCCTCATGCTCTCTGAGCTGCGGCGCCGCGTGCAGGTGGCTGCTGCGTGTGCTGTGCCCCTCACAGACCTTCTGGGACCGCAGCCGTGCTGGAGCCGCTGTTCAGCGGCGGCACGCCCGCACGTTCTTTCTGACAAGCGGCAGCACCCGGCGCGGGTGCAGGGTAGCACCGTGGCGCCAGGGGCGCACCTTGATGGCGTCTCCCAGCAGCTGTGCCCAGCGCAGGTGCAAGGTGGCAGGGCGACCCAAGGGGCATGGCTCGGTGCGCAGAGGGAGGGAGGGGAGGGGGTAGAGGAGGGGGTTGTTGGGCCCCAATCACCAGGGGAGGCCCTGGAGCTGGCCAAGCAGCAGCTCTGGTTGGGAGACAAAAGGAAGGAGAAGGAGGAGGAGGACGAGTTTGCGTGGTTCTTCAATGAGGACGCGCCTTCAGTCATGGGCCGGGAAGGGGACTGGGACCTTGAGGGAGGTCGAGAAGTAGGGGAGGGGGGCAAGGAGGGAAGAGACGGAGGGGGGACGTCGGGCCGGAGCACGTCTGAGCCTGGGCTGTGCCTCGCCGCGGATTTGGAGGAGGACCAGGCGCTGGGTGATCGGCATCACCATCATCAGGATCACTATCATCAGGATCAGCGTCATCACCATCATCACCACGATCATCATGATCATCAGCGGCAGCAGCAGCACCAGCAGCAGCACGTGCAAGGGGGCTTGCAGCCGACCCAGCAGGCCCTGCACGCCAGCCAGCCAAGCAGCTGCCCCCCCCCTGCTGCCCTGCAGTTTAGTCCTTGCAGCGTGCTGGAGTGCGCAGCGCAGGCACTGGCGCACGGACGGGAAGATGAGATGCGCCTGGCGACCGCCGCCCTTACACTGCTCATTGCGCAGCCAGGTGTGCCAACCCCTGCGTTGGTGCCCCCCACTCACCCTCCTTGCACGGCTGGCAGCTCCAGCAGCTGTGGCAGCGGCAGCAGCCGCCTCGCCCCCAACTCTTTCCCCGCGGTCCCTACCGCCGGCGCCGCCGCCTCCCAAGCCAGTGCCACAGGCCCCGGGCAGGGCTCCGTGGCCGCAGCCGGGGCCGGGGCGCCGCCAGCCCTGCACGTCCGGTCTCGCGCCTCTGCAAGCCTGCAGCAGCCGGCCACGAGCTCACTTGGGCACCGGCCTGGTCCACCACCGTGCCCACCAGCACACACCCCTCTCTCACTCACGGCTGCCCAGCTGGCGCCCTCCCTGTTCCCGTCCACAGGCAGTATTCAATACCCACTGAGAGGGCCCCTCACGCCTTCCAATTTCACCCCTCATCATCACCATAAGCAGCTGCAGCAGCAGGATCCCCAGCACCAGCACGCCTGGCTGCAGCAGCAGCAGCAGCAGCTGTGCTCTGCCCGCTGCGCCAACATCCGCTGCCCCACCCACGTGCACGTGCTACCGCTGCTCGGCCCGCCCAGCTGCTGCTCCCGGGTGCTGCCCGGTGTGTGCGTGCCCTTGGAGGGCCTGAGCGGGGTGGGCACGGCCGACACGGTTGCGCGTGCTCTGGAGCGTACGGCGCCTGGCGCGGGCGTTGGGGTGGGGTGGGGTAGAGCTGTGCCTGAGGAGGGGTGTGGCACTGCGGCACTGGAAGGGTGTGGCACTGCGGCACTGGAAGGTGGCGGCCATAGCATGTGCACGCAGGTGGATGGGAGGGGTGCGGACGAGTGTGCAGCGCGGGGCAAGCATGAGGCGTTGGAGGGCGCTGGCGGTGCTACCCAACTGAGGGTGCTGTTCTTGGAGGGGGGCCTGGGTGTGCTGCAGGTACCCGCACCCCTACCACAAAGCTCGCGCCAGCAGCCGCCTGCACAAGCGCAGCCGCTCACACAGCAGCAGCAGCAGCAGCAGCCACAGGCGCAGCAGCGCCAGGCCCGCACTTCAACGGGGATGAGGAAGGGATTCCTGGCTGGCCCTCGTGCGGCGGGCCCCCCACCATTGCAGCCCCCGGCCTTGCAGCCCGCTGCTGCAGCACACCGTGCCCCGGCCTTGTTGAAGCACCTTGGGCCCTGCCAGCTGCAGCAGCCTTTGCAGGGCCGCGCCGACGCCTCGGTCGGAGGGGTGCAGCCGCTGGCTCTGCAAGGCTGTGAGAGCTCCTCAGCCACACCAGCGCAGCAGCAGCCTTGGCAGGCATGTATCGACGCCTCCGCCGCTCAGGCGCAGCTGCTGCAGCCTCTGCAGGGAAACACCGACACCTCCGCTGCTCAGGCGCAGCCGTCGCGACCTCTGCAGGGATGTGTCGACACCTCCGCAGTGACGACCCCCGGCCCCAGTGTGCCTGCTGCAGTGGTGGTGGGGCACGCGCAGCAGCTGGCAGGCTTGGGGGAGGGGCAGCGCCTGGAGCAGGCCGCCGCCGCTGTGCGTGCGGCGCTGGCGCCGCTGCAGGTGAGGCTGGCAGGAGTGGGCTCCAGCGAATGCATGGGGCAGGGAGCAATCAGGGCTGGGTGAGCTTCTGCTGCTGCTGCTGCTGCTGCTGCTGCTGCTGCTGCTGCTGCTGCTGCTGCTGCTGCTGCTGTGTATGTGTGCGTCACTGGTGTCAATTTGCAAGTGGGGGACCATAAGGGATCATCGATGAGGTGCTCGGAGCCTGAGGGTGTGCTGCTGCTCAGGGATGCGCCTGCTGTGTGCGCAATCACAGGTGCTGTCTGAGCAGCAGTTGAGATGCTGGCTGGGTTATAATGTCAATGGTTTCTCAGTTTGACGCCTGCAAGATGGACTGTGCCCTAATTTAGTGCCGGAATTGACTTGCGCCCGACAGCCTCGGGCACCATTGCCAGGAGCGCTTGCAGGCTGTGTGCCTCATGGCCCCCCTGTCACACTTGGCTCCGGGTGCGCGGCCAGCACGCGGCTGTGAGATTGCTGCAGCTCTTAGCCACAGTGAGGGCACAGCTGTGAGGCAACGGCCGTGAAGCCATCGGCTTGTTAGAAGGGAAAAGAGGTGTTTGGCTAGGGACATGGGGGCAAGCGCTGTCGGTGGAGGAGCATTGGGGTGCAAGGTCCGGTCGGAATGTGCAGGCAGGTCTGCATCTCGAGGCGTGTGCGCTTTGTGCAGCCTCAGCTAAGCGCGCGTGTGGCTGGGGGTGAAGCTGTGGCAAGTCTGGTTGCTGACCCTGCCTCAGGAAAAAGAACAGAAAACTGTGTAGGCTATGAACAACATTTGAAACCTCTCCACACCAATGAAGGGTAGGTCAGGTCGCGGGAGTGGCACCTAGGACGAGCGCAGGGTAACTGCACAACCCCAGACACACCTGGCCTGGGCAGGTGCCTGTGCAGAGGGGGTTTCGTGCTTGCCTTGGGTGCTCAGCAAAAGATGAGTGTTGTTGCGCGTGCAAAGGTGAGCACAGGATCCCCCTCTGCACAGGTAGGCTTAGGATCTCCCTCTGCAGCAAAGGTGAGCTCAGAATCCCCGGCTGCAGCAAAGATGAGCTCAGGATCCCCTTCTGCACAGGTAAAGGCACACGCCAGGCCACAGGCGTATTGGGCCCGCGCTGTTATGGACAGGCAGCAGTGCCGCGACTGCCAGAGACCCGCTGTGCACATGCTGAGCTGAAACTTCAGCCTCCCCGGGCCGCTGGCGATGGTTGCAGCGAGTGTGGGACAAACGGAGTGCAGGCAGCATATGCTGGGCTCTACCCAACGCGTTCCCGGGCCGCTGGGGATGGTTGCAGTGTGGGCAGGACCCTCTGTTACGACTGTGTGCCGGCTGGGTGACGGCTGGCTGGGGCCTCTGTGACGACTGTGTGCCGGCTGGGTGACGGCTGGCTGGGGCCTGTGAGACGACTGTGTGCCGGCTGGGTGATGGCTGGCAGGACCCTCTGTGACGACTGTGTGCCGGCTGGGTGACGGCTGGCAGGGGCCTGTGGGACGGCTGGGTGACGGCTGTGGGACGACTGGCTGGGCCCTGTGTGACGGCTGTGTGATGCCTGTGTGACGGCTGAAGCGTGGGTGGGGACAAACTGCGATGCCTGTCACAGCACCTATGCTGATCCACCTGTGCTGATCCATGCTGAGGCCGTGAGCAGCATGCCCTCTTTCAACCACTATAGGATTTCTAGGATTGCTACCATAGAGTTTGCTAGCATTAAAGCTAGGACTTCCTGGCGAAAGCCAGCGAGCTGCTACCTGTACCCGTCCGTGGGCGGCGGCGGCTGCTGCTGCTGCTGCTGCTGCTGCCGATACTGCTACTGCGCCGGTTGTGCTAGTGAGCATGTCAGCTGTATAAAGCCGTGGGCTGCCGCTGCTGGCGCTGCTGGTGCTGGTGCTGGTGCTGGTCGAGCATGTCAGCTGTATTAAGCCATGGGCTGCCACCGCCGTTGCCACTGCTGCTGCTGCTGCTGCTGCTGCTGTTGAGCATGTCTGCTGTGTCAAGCTGTGCATCCCAAACTGCTAGCCGTGGCGCACTGCTCCTTGAGCACCCTTGCCTGGCTCTGGTTTGGCACGCCACAGCTCTGGCGTTGTGCATGTTCTGGCGCACCACAGCTCAAGCGCTGCGCATGTTCCGGCGCAGCACAGCTCTGGCGCTGTGCATGTTCTGGCGCACCACAGCTCAAGCGCTGCGCATTTTCCGGCGCACCACAGCTCAAACGCTGCGCATGTTCTGGTGCGCCACTGCTCTGGCGTTGTGCATGTTCTGGCGCACCACAGCTCTGGCCTCGAGCCAGCACCATGTCTCTGTGGAACCTTGGGCACATGTTCTTGTGAGGTTTTGGGCACATATGTTTTGTGAGGCCTCAGGCGGCCCTGCCACAGGCCTGGCATCCCTGCAAGTGTGTCCTCTTCTAAGGGCCTGAGGGCCGTCAATATGGTGGTTTGGGAGGGCTGGTGCGGAGGGCCTATTTGAATTTGGGCCTGTTGGGATTTGGGCCTGTTTGAGAGGACTGCTGCAGAGCCTGTTCTCGCCTGGGCAGTGCTTGATGCGTGTGCATGTGCGCATGTACGCTCCCATTCAAGTGTACATGCGCTCATGTACATGACGAAGCACGCATGCAAACACTCGCACACACATACGCACACACACACACACTTCCATGCACGCACATACGCCCATCTGCAGAGGTACAACTGCTCTCGCACAGTGCTGCTACTGCTGCTGCTGGTGCTGCCCTCCTCTCCACACACAGGTGGACCTCGTGCTGGCTGGCAGCCATGTGGACCCTAAGCTGGCAGCGCTCCTTCTAGAGTGTCCACCCGCCCTGTGCAGCCACGACGGCGGCCACGCCTGTTTCAACCACGCCCGCCTCGATCACAACCTAGGCAACCCCAGCAGCAACAGCTGCAGCCGCGCCGGCTGCGCCACCAGCAGTCACGACACTTGCCATGTCCACCGCGCCGGCAGCGCGGGCCGCACCGCCCATGTCAGTGGTGACAGGCCTGTGGTACTCTTGGGCAGCATACCTCAGAAGCTCCTGCGCGCAGCAGCAGCCTCGTGTGGCGCGCTGCCGGCCCCTGACCTTGCGGCCGCGGCCGCAGCCGCTGCTGCTGCCTCGGCTGATGCTGCCCCCGCTGGTCCCGGCTTTGCTGGGGCCGCCCCTCTCTCTTCTGCAGCGCCGAGGGCTGCAGCGGGGGCAAAAGCGGCCGCGCAGGCATCAGGAGCAGCAGGGGCAAGAGGAGGAGCGGCAGCCGCGGCAGCAGCAGCTGCGAGCGCCCATGCTCCCGAGGTTGGGGCCCCTGGAGGGAGCTGCCCTTGCCGCCCTGCGTGCGTCGCACACGGCGTGCACGTGTGGCTGCTGAGGGAGGGGGGCCACCTTTTAGACGAGCGCGGCGGCTGCTCCAGCCTTGGGGGGCGCACTGCACGGCGCGAGGATGCGTTGCCTGCTGCCCACCCACCCGCCACCCCGCTGCTGGTGCTCGAGCCGGCTCCTACCAGCATGCCACAGCTGCCAGCAGCCCCACCCCCTGCGCAAACGTGGGCGCCCTCCACACATGAGCTGCGCCCTGTGAGCATCCTGCTGCACGCCCCCACGTGCGCGGCCCTGAGCAGCTCGGCCACAGCCGTGTCCAGCTGCTTGGCCCGCCTGCGATCCGCCCTAGCGGCAGGCAGGGTGCTGCCAGGCGGGGGTGTGTTTGAGCTGCTGTGCGCGGCGCGGCTGCGTGCAGCGGCTGCCCAGGAGGAGGGAGCTGCTGCTGCTGAGGGCGTGGGAGCAGAGGCATGTGGGGCTCTGCAGGCAGTAGCCAGTGAGGTTGGGGGAACAAGTATGCATGGGGCGCCAAAGCCAGGGTTGGAGGCTGGGGCAAACTCGGGTGCGCCAGTGCAGAGAGTCATGGCAGCAGCAGCAGCAGCAGCAACATCTCCGGCTGTAGCCCCGCAGGGAGCAGCGCCAGGCTGCAGCATCACAAAGGCGGCAGCAGCACCAGCAGCAGTAGGCACAGGCACAGGCAGGGCGCAGGAGTCCACAGTCGCTGCCCCATTGAAGTGCACTGGGCGAGTGCCTAGGTGGCAGCGCCTGAACTCAATGCTTGCACAGGTGCGGGGCCTCTACTTTGTGCTTCCAGGTTGGGGCTGGGTGGCGCCTCAAGCAAACCAGGGGGTAGGGTATGCCTGCATCCTTGCTACGTTCATTGCTGTTGGGCTTCAAGTCTTGGGACCTGCGCCAGGCAGGAGTGCAGGACTTGCTCATGATACTGCGCTGCAGACAAGTTCAAAGCAGCTACATCGTGCTTTGATGTACATGCTTGCGCATGCTGGTGGTGTAACCATACCTGGCCAATCACGTGGTTGCGTCACACCTTGGCCATCATGTCATGCTGCATATGTTTGTGGGTATTCTGATCCTTGTGCCATAAGCCATGATCAGGCGTGTCACGAGAAGGTCTACAAAGTTGACTAGGTCACAAGGTTTTTTAATTAGCCAACCGCCCATATGTCACAAGGAAAGGATCCGACAAACGTATTCTCATGCACGTGCTCGAGCGTACTGTTTTGTGGCCACTGCGCCCAAAGGGCCAAACCTGTGCGCCATGACGGCGTCACGCCACAGCATGTCCCACGCTGTGAAGCTCATGCACGCGCTTGTGCGTGCTGTTTTGTGGCCACTGCGCCAGAAGGACCAAACCTGTGTGCCATGATGCGGCCGCGCCACAGCATGTCCCACGTTGTGATGCTCATACTATGGGCGTGCTGCTGGCCACTGTGCCGCAGCCCACCTGAGGCCATACAGCGTGTGGGGCGCTGACGAGGCATACGCACTTGCGTTTCCAGCCCGCCTGCACGTTGCTGAGTTGCATGTATGCTCACCATTGTGTTACTGCATATTGTATAGGCATGCGCGCTTGCATTATCAGCCCACCCACAGGCGAGAGTGCTTTTGGTATTGCATTTATCCACCCGGGGCTAGGCTCTTGGGCCGCTATTGGTATTGCATTTATCCACCCGGGGCTAGGCTCTTGGGCCGCTATTGGTATTGGATTCATCCACCCGGGGCTAGGCTCTTGGGCCCCTTTTGGTATTGGATTTATCCACCCGGGGCTAGGCTCTTGGGCCGCTATTGGTATTGGATTTATCCATCCGGGGCTAGGCTCTTGGGCCGCTATTGGTATTGCATTTATCCACTCGGGGCTAGGCTCTTGGGCCGCTATTGGTATTGCATTTATCCACCCGGGCCTAGGCTCTTGGGCCGCTATTGGTATTGGATTTATCCACCCGGGGCTAGGCTCTTGGGACGCTGGCCCGGCAGACCTCAGCTGAGCTGAACACCTTCATCTGCCAGGTACGTCAATATTTTCTTGCCTTCCCTGCACAGGACGCTGGGTCTGCCAGGGCAGCTGCCCTGGATTCCTTTGCCGGTTGCATGGAGGACATGGTGGCGGTCCTGCTGCAGGTAGGCTGGTGACTCAGCAAGCCCTCCTGGTGACTGAAGTACAGCCCGCGCACTTCATAGCGGCGCCATGGTGGAGCGGAGCCCTCATGGCTCCAAATAAAGATCCTTTGCCCGCAGCAATCCATGAAGGGTTTCAGGCCGGGTGATGGATGCCCCGGAACAGGAGCCGTCAAGCCTGTGTCTGGCAAGACCACTCCTTAGCTGGCTTGCGTGCATCTACAGGCCAGGCAGCCATATGCCGCGAGGCAAGTCCGCCATGGTACTCATCCGCAGAGGGCCAGTCATGATGCACAACCTCTGTGGCCATACCCTCCGTGGCCACATGTCGCTTGCTTCTAGACATGCGTGCTCTTTACAGATGCTTACAAGTTTTTTGTGCCCTCAATTGGTGGAGGCGGGCTCCGGCTCAGCTGCCCTATTCTGGCTGGTGTAGCTATGCATCCCTTACCCTGCGGCCACATGCCCACAGAACCACAGCTGCATTGAGCTCACCCATTCCCCCCTGCTACCACATGCCCACAAGACTGAGGCCGCAGCTACATTGAGCTCACCCTTTCCCCTGCTACCACACGCCCTCAAAACCGGGCCGCAGCTACATTGGGCTCACCCTTTCCCCCCTGCTGCCACATGCCCTCAGAACCGGGGCCGCAGCTACATTGGGCTCACCCTTACCCCCCGCTGCCACGTGCCTACAGAACCAGGGCAACAAGTATGAGGAGGCCCTGGAGCGCATGAGCAGCGCCAAGGCACTGCTCCTGCAGCACCCTCAGGCCAGCTCACCTGACCAGCCGGTTGCGCACCCACGTGCGCGCACTGTGCTACCCCACCAGCAGCACCCAGACGCTTACACTTTGGCCCAGACAGTGCTGTCGGAGCTGCACGGGGACGGCCGGGCGCAGGGGCCCCACGACATTACATCTGGGCATGGGGCTTGCCTGAACGCCTGCCCACAGGACGAGCAGTGGTGGCCTTGGGCAAGCAACCGGCAGCCGGCGTGTACTCAGACGGTTGTGCAGCACGCCTGCAGCCTAAATCAGGGCGGGTCGGACCGTGCACAGCACCTGCCTGCTGGCGCTGCTCCTGTGCGTCTGACGAATGCCACTCACAGCGGCAGTCTTATCTGTGTCAGTGCCGCTGGTGCTGTTGATGCACCTTTGCATGAGACTCGTGATGCAGATAGTCGCCACCTTGTTGAGCCTCGTGATCTGCCTAGGGTCGGGGATGATCTCTGTGCAAGGCAGGTAGCCCTCGGTGCAGTTGAGTCGCTCCTAAGACTTGTTCTGCTTCCTGACACACGCTTCATTAACTACACATGTTAGTGCTCGGAGCTCAGAGCGGTGACTCAACGGCTGCTGTAAAGCTTGGTCCAATTACGGAGTCCAAACGGCAACTGCTGCTGACCTAAAATACAATCGCAAGGCAAGTGAAGGCCATGCCACAATTTACCTGCCTCACACAAAGCATGTTTGATCAAAATATGTGGATGGTGGGCTGTCTGGCGCTTGCAACGGACAGGCTCACCTAGCCTTGAATCCTGATGCATGCGCTCTCACAGGACCTCAAAACGTGCCACTACGGCAAAGTGACCCAAACGAACAGGAAAGTGAGTTTTTGGCTCCCAGAGGATGGGTGCAGCCTTATATTTAGACCAGGGGGCATCGAAGACAGTAAGAAATTAAAATGCAATGAACTTGCTCAAAGAGGCTCTCTGCTAGTGCTGCACGTCAATTCACAAAAGGACCTGGGGCCTAGGTACTTTTCTGTTAGGTTCAAACCTGCGAAACGAAAATGAGTCAAAGGTGAACAAGAGGGTAACAAGCAGGCCTCCACTCCTGTCCTTGACAATCAGAGGTGGTATACCTGTTCTATTTTCTTCTAGAGCATGTCTATCTGCCTGTCATGCCAGATCACTGTTATTGATGGATCACCAATTTGACATACACACACACTAGTGACATGCCAGTGATTATTCTGAAGCAAATGAGCATGAAGCTAGGGTCAACCTTATTATCAATTCTTGAGGTGCTCTATACTGTGAGGGGTTGTGAATGTCTAACCTATTCCCAGAAGGATAGTGTGGAGCTTTTATTGGCTGCAGCTTGGCGAACTTCAAGGTGTCAACAAAACATGCTGTGCTTTGGTCGGCGGCTTCGAGCCGGTTCCGAAGCCTGGTATTTTTGCGATAACTTCCACGAGATGGGTGTGCCAGTGATCAGGTGGGAACTGACTAGAGGTGCGAACTCTTGACAGATATTGATGGGCTGTTGCTGTCACTGAAAGCCCCCCATCCCATCTGTCCCCTGCCGTGCCAGGATAGCTTCTTGATGCATACCTTGAGTGTGCATCAAGTACATTCATTTGTTAAGCTCTTGTAACCCTCATTGTTTAGCAGGCATACCATGTGCGCACTTCTGTTCCTCACATAGTGTCTCAGTGAGTCTTTGCCTACCAGTGCACAACTCATCATCAGCCAGGTCTTCATTGAATAGAGGTATGCTCAAGTTTCATTGCATACGTAGTATTGTTCTCATTCCTTATACCCTGGCTTTCCTTGTTTGTGCTGTCGCCTTTCTAGATTTTGGTTCAAGTTGCAGGCCTGACAGGCTTCAGAGAAGTTGCTTTAGATCAGCTATGTAACCAGCTGTCAAGAAGAGGACAAACCGCATACAAACAACGAGCCACCAAGGTATTGACTTCTACAGAACAAGTTTATATGGACCTTGTCTAGGCAGTCCATAACTGTCACCAAGGACTTGAACAGTCACTGATACGGTATCAGGTGTTGCAAGCAAAGATGAGGACTTCCATCCATGAAATATGGATAACATCTACATGGGGAGATCTATTGAAAACACATGCAAAGCAGACCATATCAACGCAACAAATAAAGTACTCAATCAAAACCATGCTGCCATTTGACATTAAACAATCATTCCATGGGCAGTACTACCTTGGCAAGGAAAAGCCCCTATGCCGAGCTTTGCAGGCACAGCTCTTAGGGAATGGAAGCGTGATTGTAAGAAAGAATCCACGGCCAAAGCATCAAGCAGTATCAGCGCGACTGGACATGAAAGCTGGTCACCAAATCTGTGGCAGCAGGCGGAGGTTACAGCAGCCACAGCTCCTGCCTGTGGTCTCAGAAGGACCTTGTGAACATCTTGGTCTCAGAAGGACCTTGTGAACATCCTGGTCTCAGAAGGACCTTGTGAACATCTTGGTCTCAGAAGGACCTTGTGAACATCCTGGTCTCAGAAGGACCTTGTGATCATCCTGGTCTCAGAA
>LKMJ01002522.1_pt1 | contig 16862 bp, 27 predicted proteins | sample 643391 | NCBI WGS metagenome assembly LKMJ01 (sample SAMN04112250, study PRJNA286221) | soda lake metagenome | biome: soda lake; feature: Kulunda Steppe; material: water; isolation source: sample PL-Br10 brine of Picturesque Lake | place: Russia: Kulunda steppe | collected 2010-07
GCAGGCAGGTAGGTAGGCAGGTAGGCAGGCGGGCAGGCAGGCAGGTAGGCAGGCAGGTCGCCCTTTGCCCTCGCAAGATAGCGCGTTTTGCCGGACCCGCCCTGCTGCATTGCCTCACCAGAGGTGCTGCCAAGGCCCCACTGGCTGGCGCCGCTGTGCCGGAGCACTGACAGTGCTTGCGCAGTGCCCAGACTGAGGTGGAGGGCCGTAGAGGGGTGCCTGCGCTTGCAGGGCATGGTTAGCGGCGCAAGCAATGTTCGAGTTGTTCCCAAACTGGCGGAGAACGCCGTGGGTGCCTGCGCGTGCAGGGCGTGTTTGGCGGCACATTCATGGACCGGCTAGAGGGGGATGCCAGGCGGCGGGAGATGAATCGCCTAGAGGCGCAGCGGCGGTGAGTGTGCGGGGGCTGCAGTGCGCCTGTCACACCGACACGTCGCATGAGTGTGGGCGCGCTCAGCGGGATGTGCGCGCTTGCGTGCATGCTGTGCTGCGTGCTGCACGTTGGTGGGTGGGTGAGCTGGGCACGCCCTGAGTGTGGGTGGCTGGATGCGCACGCTGAAGCGCTCGCGCTTCGGACGACACTTGTGAGATTGTGAGGTCCTGGATGCACCCATTGAATGACGGACGTGTGCCCCAAGGCTGGGGAGGCGCACCCCTCACCATACATGAATGTGTGTGTATTGCGTGCCTGCTGCAGGTGGTACGCGCCAGAGGTGGTGTTCAAGGACCCCATGCTGCACAAGAACAAGATGGCCAAGGACACCAAGATCATCAACGACCTCTTCAAGGTGCGCACCCTGCCCGGCTTGCCTCTCTGCTGAGTGCTGTGGGTGCCCCCTCACCCCCACTGTGTGGTCAAGTGCGCGCTGCCCCTTTCCCCCATGATAGGGCTGAAATGCCGACGCCTCCCCCCCCTTCCCCGCGTGGTTGAGGTGCAAAGCGTGCCACACACATCACTTCATCCCCTGAAGAGCGTGCCAACCATCGAAGCATGTGACAGTAGCACAATGCATGGGCGCCCTTATAGCTGGCGCATGAGCCGCCCTTGTCTATGCTCCGGGGTGCCCTTGCACTTGGCGGCGGAGAGGCAGCAAACAGGGCAGACTCTTACAAGCACTATCATGGACCCACACAAGCGCACATACGCGGCTCAAAAAAATGCACACACTCATGCGCAAGCGCGAGCGCGCACGCGCACTGACGCTCCCTGTTTGCATTGCGCACGTGCCGCGCCTTGGCCTGCAGAGGATGGACATGGCGCCGCTGTCCGCAAAGGAGGTGGAGTACGAGGCCCAGATTGATCGCGCAGTGGAGGAACACTCGCAAGAGTGGGAGATGGATGTGCACCAAGTGCGCAGCGTGCTGCGCCTGCGGGGCACCAAGAAGGTGGCGGCGCTGGCAGGGGCAGTGCGCACGGTGCAGTTCATGCAGCGCTACTCCAGCGGGCTCAGCGAAAGGGAGGAGAACCTGCAGAAGCTGCAGGTGCGTGGTGTGGCGTGGTAATTGGTTGGCGGGTGGAGGGAGGGGGCGGGGGCAGCTGCGACCTGCAGGCAAGGAGTGCAATGGGGCGCGTTGAGCGCCCATGGGCCATGCGCATGAAAGAGGCACTGTGGACCTTCTGTGAGCGTTTGACTTGTCTCCTCATATACCGCAGAGGAGTTGAAGGTATATGTTCCAGGATGTTACCTACACTTTCGTAACTCCAGCTCCTACTGCCTTCAGCTGTGCGCAGCTTATGCTCAGCTGTGCTGGCTGGGCGCACTGTGGTGCACCTTTGCTGACCCTGGCCGCTGTGCGGCTTTGCTGGACCGTGCTGCTGCGCAGCGCGAGTGGTGGGAGAAGTACATGGGCAACGCAAAGCAGCAGAAGGAGGAGGAGGACATGAAGCAGGCCTTTGAGGTGCGGGCAGTGGCTCCCAGTAGGCTCCTCCAGCAGTGCCTTTGCCGCTGTCAGGAGGGCAGACTATGCCCACTCAGCCGACCATCCCATCTGTCCCAGGTGCCCATGCGGCCCATGCCCTGCCCCCTGCACTCTTGGCTTACTGCTGGATATGGCAAGCACAGGCATGGTACGTATGTGTGTGCGTGGCATCATATCAAGCACAGGCATGGTACGTATGTGTGTGCTGGGCATTGAACCAAGCACAGGAATGGTACATATGTGTGTGCTTGCTATCAATCCAAGCACAGGCATGGTACGTATGTGTGTGCTTGGCATCCTATCAAGCACAGGCATATGGTCCCCCTGGGACCAGCTGCGCGTCATACGTGCCAAAAAGGAGGCCCTTGCGGCAGCGTTCTTAAGGGCACCTGCGCCAGCCTGGATGAGCCCCTGCAGAATGACCACACACACACTCGTGTTCCTGCCTGCTGGAATCTGCCTGCCTCTGCAGTACTACGCGCTGATGGGCTGGGTGGGCGAGGACAACGTCACAGACGCGCGGTGCCAGCAGCTGCTCAAGCGCGCCTGCGCACTGAAGCAGGTGTGCAGGCGCGGTGTGCCTTGCATGGGGCTGGGGCCCATGTGCGCCCTCGTGCCATGTAGCTTCCGTTGCCCTGGGTGCAACAGCACAAATGTGGCACGACCCTGCCCTGTTGCCCTTCCTGGGTGCATCAGCACGCGTGCGGCACGTCCCTACCCTGTTGCCCTTGCTGGGTGCAGCAGCACGCGTGTGGCACGACTATGCCCTGTTGCCCTTGCTGGGTGCAGCAGCACGCGTATGGCACGACCCTGCCCTGTTGCCCTTGCTGGGCGCAGCAGCACGCGTGTGGCACGACCCTGCCCAGTTGCCCATCCCCCGGGGGCGGGGGTTTATGTGCTCTGCTGCGTGTGGGCCAAATAGCTCACTGGAATGGACACAGGGCTGCTGGAAGGGGATCTCATCTTGATCCCTCGTAACTCCAGCATGGGTCCAGCGAGCTGCGACCACGCAGTCCTAGTAGCTGGCCGTGGGTGGTGCTGGATGGGCAGAGAGCAATACTCTGCGCTGCGGGCTCAAAAGTCAGGTGGACCCTCCTGTGCAGTGTCGTGCTGCGCCCCACCTGCACACCAGAAACCCCTGCACACCAAAAACCTCTATGCCTATAAAGGTCCAGCCCGGCAGCAGCAGCAGCACCCTTGGGGTCTGCAGCCTTGGCATGCATGCATCGCGCCCATGTGACGCCGCGCCCCTGCCTGCGCTACCCACACGCTTGCCCCTCCGCGTGCCCTGCCTCCATGCGTGCCCCCAGCCCTCACTGGTGCACGCGCGCTCCCTCCTTGCATCTGACGCACACAGGCGCTGGAAAAGGCGGGCGACCGCGCCAAGGCCGGCACCGCAGGAGCCAGCGTGTCGTCAGAGCCCCTCGTGGATTGGAGCCTGACGCCGTGGGCGCAGGTGGGGCTCATGAGAAGCGGGGCGATGCAGCTGTGCGCGTGCGCGTGGCTGTAGGCGTGTGGCTGGGTGGCGCGGGTGCTGTGCTGGTGCTTGGCAAGCACGTGTGAAGCCTGACAGCATGCGCCCAGGTGGGGCTTGCGCAAGTGGCTGGGCGCGCTGCGCATGCGGAAAATTTAAGTTCTAGGGCATGCATGTTTGAGACGGGACGCGCGCTCGCTCCAGGTATGCATGCCTCCTTTTGTGCCCCGGAGAGTCCCTGCAAGTGCCTGTGGCGCTTGCGCTGGTGTGCTCACAAGGATTAGTATGCAAACATACACACACACACACGCACACTCACTCACAAGAGTAGGCGCGCACGCGCACATGAGTACTTGCACATGCACGCATGCACACACACCCATACCCCATTGCATTATTCTCATGTGCAAGCACACTGGTACACACAATGTGCAAGCACGCACCGCACACACTAAGTCAAGCTTATCCACATGTGCACGAACATACACACTCCGGCATCGCAGGATGGCCTGCAGCAGCTGCAGGAGGCGCACGGGCCTCCAGCAGATGCAGCGCCGCCGGCCACGCCCGCAAAGCGCATGTCTGGCCCCTCAGACAACAACTACTTGGCGTACACGGTCGGCCTCCTTGCAAGAGCCAGGTGCGTGCGTGTGCGTTCGTGTGCGCGTGCGTGTGTGCGCAAGTGTTTTGGAGAGAGGAGGGGAGGACAAAGATGGAGGGTTACAAGGGAAAAGAGGGGGAGAGAGAGAGGGGGGGGGGGAAGGAGGAGAGAGGGTTCTGCAGCCCATGAGCACGCATGCACTGTCGTGCACTGTTGTACCGCTGTCATGCACTGTTGTCCCGCGGCTTGCGCAGGTGGGATGAGCTGAGCAGGGCCGAGGCCTGGAGCGGACCGGCGCTGCAGCTGGGCCTGTACCGCATGATCCGCACGCAGCGCTTCATCGACTTCACAGAGAAGAACATCCAGGCCAAGGAGCAGAAGATGCAGGAGGTGTACGAGTCACTCAAGCCCAAGCGGAAGGTGCTCAGCAAGGTGCGCAGCTGAGGGCATGCGGCGAGTGCGTGCTGGCGCCCTGAGTGCCCATGCCCAAAGGTGGAAGATGCGCTAGGAAGGGCATGCTGCAGGGTGCATAGGCAAGCTGTTGGTATTTGAACTAGAGTGCAGGGGGCCCAGTATGTGTGCAGGCCAGAGCTGCCGCAGGAGGAAGGATCAGGAGGATAGCACATGCGCACACGTTTGCACGCGCTCACACATGCACATGCATCCATGCGCGCACATACATACACGCACACACGCGCACACACATACATGCACATGCACATGCGCGCGTGCGCGCGCACATACACACACACACATAAACACGCACACATGCGTGCACATATGTACGAGCACAGGCAGGCTCTGCTCCATTGATCCACACAGCCCAGCCATGTGATCAGCCCAGCTCCGCCTGCGCACAGTGGGCTCCCAGACAAGTGAGGTCATATGTGCACTACCCTCCCGAAACGTGCGCTGTACAGGAGCAAGTGGATGGCTTCTATGACCGCTTGACTGACGATGCAGCCAAGAGGAATGAAACTAAGGTGGGGCTCTGAACAAGATGTGGCATAGAAGTTGCGAGCTCCATTGTTCAGGAAGCACGGAAGCTTGGTAGTATGGTAAGCATGCTGCTTGGGCCTCGGAAAAGGGCGCTCACAGTACCCGGCCATTTATACCTCTGACCAGTTTGAGAACAGCATTGCATCCTCAGTACATTGATTTTGTGTTTGCTCTTTGCTAGAACCTCCTTGTGCTATTCAAGAAGATGCATGGCTTGGGCCCACTAATTGTGAGATGGCTTACTGCTGTGACTTACAGTGGCTACAGTGACACGCTTGAGGGTCAATCACGTGCTCAGTTGGAGACCTTTTCTGATTGCATACTGCTGGTTGTATGAATTGCACAGACGATACTGTGCAAATGACAGCCGTGCTCGGTGAGATCAATTAGCAAATACAAATACCCCACTAACTTGCTCTTGCAGCTGAGGCTGGTGCAAGAGAAACTCAGCAAGGAGCAGAAGACATTCAAGAAGCGCTCGTGAGCGACGCAGCAGTAACTTGAGGGCGGTAGCATGCCGCTGTGGAATACATGCAACGGCAGACCCTTTGCTGCCTTAGACATCATGCAGACTGAATTTATGAGTGCAACACTGCAGGCATGCAAAAAAGTTGTGGTTTGCCGAGTTCATGTCGAGACTGCAATGCTATACACCTTCTTGCAAGCATCAGCAGAAATGAGGTGGAATAAGTAAAAGAAAGCATGACTCATTGCCGGTTGTACATGCTTGCATTTTCCATGTTTTTGTTTTGCCACTTGACTTCAGACAGAGGTTTTGGCTAATTCAGAATTTTTTTGTTCTATTTGCAGCTAACATATCGACTTCTTCCTCTGTCTTTTCCTTATGCAGCCCTAAATAAATGTGAAGTACAGCCACAGCATTGTGCTACAATTGGAGGCTCAGTGATCAGGCTTGTTCAAAGCACAATTTAGTCCCCCCTGGGGTCAGGTTTACAAACCTATACATGCCGTACAGAGTAGCTGTCGCCTGTCAGGCCTTCTTATAAAACCTACAATGAGGTTCCGAACTGCTGAGTCAGCAAGACTACATTGCTGTACCTGTCGAACAAAGGCAGATTCGCAGAAGCCTTAAGGCCTAGCTAGGCCTGCACCAGAACCTAGGTTCTGGTTCAGGCCTGAAGGAGGAGGTACAAGGCATATGAACAGGTGTCGTAAAAGGGATACAGATTTCTTGGGTTAAAACAAGGAACAGTGAACATGAATGCCTAAAGTAGCACTAGGGGGGTGAATTTAAGTTGCCTCATATTTTGCATCCTAATTCAATCGCAGCAGCTGCAGGTTCGGCTTTCACCAAAAATAAAATCCGGAGAGTTCAAAAGCTAAATAAGCCAAAGACCAGCACAAAGAACAATCGAACTAGGTGGGCTAGACTGGCTTACCACGTGCAGGCTGTTCTCAGCTATAAAATACAGTCTATTGAAATAAATACATTACATGACTTTGCCACTCGGCCCATGGCTCAAAATATTTCGCTAAAATTTCTACTGTCATACATTCATTAAACATTTTGGTTGAATGAACGTGCCCTTCTTCGTGGGCCGTGCGAATTGTAATATTGCCTTCAAACATAGCATACTGCACAAATATACATGAAGCAGATGCATGGATCCTGATCCTATACGACTCGATGGTGCTATCTCTCATTTTCCTTCACATCCTGCATTCAAACGCTGTTGCAAGCTCAATCACTAATGCCGGAAACATTTTTGAGGTGAGATAAGTTGCAATTCTAGTTGATGTAAATTATGCATTGGTGCGAGCATGATGCAGTCTTGTAAGGAGGCGACATGGCATGCCTATGTGTAAAGATAAGATACTAAATTGCAGAGTATGCAGTCTCATGTCCTCTTCTACACTTGACTTGAACTTTGATTCCTGCAGCTCCCAATTTCATTTTTGTTGATCATAATCAGTTTATGCATGCGTATTTCTTGCATGCATGTAGGCACTAGTACTTGCCTCCAGAATTGCATCCTACGCTTTGTTGCATCCCAGAACATTTTTCATGCTACCTTGTTCACGCCTTGCGCAATGGCTAGGTTTCGCGCAAGTGCACCTGCAAGGACGTCAGGCTGTGTGAGCCAATCAGCATCCAGCATGACAAAGAGGTGCGTAAACAAGGAGCTATGTGTATGCACCCAAACAGGGTCAAAAAGTCCTCCTTAAGTCCCTGCTCCAATCATGACAAGATATTAGATGGCCCATTGGCCAAGCAAGGTTGTTTTGCACCTGGGGATTTAGAGAACTATGTCTGCCAGGCGACTGGAGGTTTGCAGGAACAAATTGTGTGCTTCGTGTGCAAGTTCCTGATCCCTGAGATCCCTGCTGCAACTGCTGCTGCATGTATGGGTGTGCAGTTCTTTGGCTTCCAGTACCCCTTCACACAAAACTTCCGCGAGTACAATTGGACGCTGCTGACAACCGTTGCTTGGCAGGTGGGCGAGCGCTGCCCATTGAGAAAGAAAGCCCCTGCCCTCTCCTAATGTAGTGGGTATCCCACCAACTCTAAGGGTGGAGGAAAGGAGCCTTTTGCCTGGCTGACCTCATCAGTTGATGTACATTCCCCTAGCCTGTCCCATCTGTCCATCCATGTGCATGCCAGGACGACCCTGAGCTGGTGTGCACAGCCCATGCACACGGCGTGCGCGTGGTGGCCAACGCCGGCGACCTGACAGAGGCTTTGCAGGGTGCAGCCCAGCGCATGCAGTGGGTGCGTGGCCTTTGGCTGTAGGGTCAGGGCATTAAAGGACGGCATCGGGAGGCTGTGCACGAGGCGGGGGTAGGCCGCCAGCCCGGTCGCTAGGCTGGTCGGTACAGGAGCAGCACTGTGTCCAGGGAGCAGCCGAGGAGGCTGTCGTTCAAGCCACTGCTTGGTTCCGCCACTTTATGGTTCTTGTGGACAGGCTCATTGTCCGTGTGCATCAGCTTGCCTGCCATGCTCAACGCTGGACCCGGGGTGTGTGCTTGAGCGCTGGACCCTGGGTGTGCTTGAGCGCTGGACCCTGGGTGTGCTTGAGCGCTGGACCCTGGGTGTGCTTGAGCACTGGACCCTGGGTGTGTGCTTGAGCAGGCGCTCGTCGCAGCCGCGTCAGATCCGCTTGCGGACCTCTTGAATCATGTTGCACCCACCTTTTGTGCGAGATCGCCCCCAGGTAATCCTAGCTGCGCGGCATGCGCGCTCCCGCTCGCTGGGCGAGGACTGAACCTCAACACAATGGAAACGCGCAGGTGGTCCAGACCGTGCAACACGTGCTCTCCCGCTCGCTGGACGGGGTGAACTTTGATTTGGAGGAGGCGGCAGAGCCGGGGTCTGACATCGCCCACGCTTACACGGAGTTGGTAGCCCTCACTGCAGAGGTGCTGCACGATCTGAACCCCTCCTACCAGGTAGGCCTGCGTTTTAAGAAGCCGCCGGTGAATGCACTACTGCCAGAGTCAAGGGCTGCTCCCCTCTGATGCCCTCCCTCTGATGTGCCCCGTGGCACCACCGCTGTGCAGAGCGCGCGGCTTGCAACATTTCCTGCGGGTGTTGTCCAGTGGCATGCAGCGCACCCCACACACAGCGCACTTAAATCCCTCTCATGGGCACCTGTGGTACACACAGCACACGTGTGGCACAGCACAGCACACCTGTGGTACACACAGCACACGTGTGGCACAGCACACTTGTGGCATGCGCAGCATGCTTGTGGCACGCGCAGCATGTCAGGGTCTGGTGCACAGCAGGCTTCCTTGGTTGTGTGACCCTATGGCCTGCAGCACCCCGGGTGCCCACCTAGGCACACTTCCAGCGCAGCGTCGGGCTCAGCTGCACCTGCACACATGGCTTTGGGTCGCGACAGCGCGTTTTCTTCCTGCAAGAGGGATGCTTGCACACATTGAAGAGGGTCCAGGAGGCCAAGCAAGGAAGTGTAACAGCCCAGCTGTGCATGCAAGGCTCCAGGGTTCGCCATGCCCCTGGTGAGAGACGCATCCCCCTCCCTCCCTCCCTCGTATGGCATGCAGATGTCGGTGGATGTACCTTCGACCCAACCCTAGATAAAAAGGAGAGAAGAAAAACAGCATATGCACGGACACAGGCGTTGACGCACTTACACTCCCCTCATCAATCATGTAAAAAGAACCACCAGACCCTGACCCTACACCCTCTATCCTTCATGGCGCGCAGGTGTCGGTGGATGTACCTTGGACGCCCTACGACAGTGACGGTGAGCACGGTCGCTGCTCTTGTGTGCCTTGCAGAGGCTGGTAGGGCCGCATGCTCCCCGCAAAGCCTTTAGGCATTGATATGCTCACAGGCTGGCAGCAAAGCTGGCAGCACCCTCTGTCCATGGGCGCCAGGGCTGGCCCTGGACGCAGGTGGCTGCAAGCAAGAACATGCTGTTGCACGTGCGCTTGGTGCTGGCCGCGTCCTCCCTGCTAGGGCACAGGTACGTGCGTCAGCCGCCCTTAAGCTCTGCCTGTGTAACACCGCAGGGTGAAAGGGATGCGCAAACCATGTCACGAAGAGGAACTGTTCTTCTCTTGATCGTGACGGCCTTTGTCACAGGCGGCCGCTCGACTTTGCGAGCGTCACAGCAGGATTTTTTTAGTTCATGACAGCCTCTGTCACAGGCAAGGTCCCCTGTGCGCACGTCACTGAGGGACTTCACTGCCTGCTCACCCTCCGACACCCCCTCTGCCCCATCGTCCCTGCTGCTGCCTCAGGCAACAAAATGGGATGCAGGCCAGCTTGCGACTAAGGGCTGGCGGGGGCAGGGGGAGTGCAGGGGGATACGTGGGGGGCGCGAGGGGTGATGCGCAGAGGGGTGATGCGCGAGGGGGGATGTGCGAGGGGTGATGCGCAGAGGATGATGCAGCAGCGCAGGCAGCTGTCCGACATGCAGGGCAAGATTAGAGCGGCTCCTTTTTCTTTCGGCTGCCTTTCTTTCTTCTCATTCCTGGCACAAGCTCTTGCATAGTGGTGCACACATTGTGTGGCTGAAAGGAATGTGCGTCCCGTTTCTGGGCCGTGCATCCTTATCTTGGGCCAAACAATGCAACATCTGGCACCAGCATGGGCCAGCAGAAACACTGGTGAGCCTCCAGGTGATTGAATGGGCCTGCAGGCACACAGCAAGGCCTGCAGATGTATGGGAGGGCCTGCAGGTGCATCTGGCATTCGTCCAGCTTGTAAGGATCGCTATGGAGAAAGGTCTTTCAGTGGCCTGGCCGGGGAACAGTCCCGATTAGTAGCCTGGCCGATCCCCAGTCCAGCCTGAATCCTGAGCCTGATGGTTGGTTAGGTAGCTGAAGGTGGTCCGGTGATCAAAGAATCCTGGTTTCGTTAAACAGCATCTCCCCATCCGAGCGTGAGCGGGCACGCGTGCCCACCACCAAACCTGCTGCGCAGGCCGCAACTACGACTGGGCTGCGCTGGCGCGCCATGCAGACCTGCTCGTGGTCATGGCGTACGACATGCAGAGCCAGGTGTGGGGCTCATGCGTCGCGTCGGCCAACGACCCGCTCAGCCTCGTGCGCAACGGCCTGAGGCAGTGGCTGCATCTCGTGCCCGCATCGGCGCTAGTGCTGGGCGTGCCTTGGTGGGTACTTTCTCCAGACAGGCTATAGTTGACAGCGCCAGAATTGCACGCTGGCCTTTGCGCGAGGAATTTGGCACAACGCGCGTCATGTGGCGTGCAGATGGTAGCGGGCCTTAGAAAAATATGGATGCTTTTGGGTCTAAGCTGGACAATGATCTCGTCCACGCAGTCTGGCGCGTGTGGCAGTGAGGCGCAAGGTTGGTGCAGAAGCATTGCTACAAGGCATTGGAGCGCCTGGAGGATGCATATAAAGGCCAAAGAGGCATGCAGGCATGTGCACAATACATATATTGCACATGCGGCAGGGATACACAACGCCGCGGCTTGCGTGTATTCACTGCAAGCTTCAGCATATACAAATTGGCCTCGTAAGAACAATGACGCCCATGGACATGCGCTGTGCGCTGAATCCCTGAGGGAGCGCTCCAGTATACGTCCTGCTGGTGGGTGCAGGTACGGCTATGACTACGAGTGTGCCAACCATGCTGCGATTGTGCCTGGACCTCCAGAAGATGGGCCAGGGGCTGGCTTGGGCACTCAAGGAGGGGCCAGGGCCAGTGGCAAGCTAGATGAGGTCATAGGCACTTGTAGGGGGGGTACGGACAGCGGGAGTGGGGACGGCAGCCCGGGCAGTATGTGGGGCGATGTGTGTGTGTTGCAGCCTGCGGATTTCCGAGGCGCCCCCTGCAGTGACCTTGTGGGGGCGCAGCGGCCCATCGCGGAGCTCCTACCAGGTGTGTGCCACTGCTGTGTGCAGCCCTCCCTCGCACGAGGGTGTGTGTGTTGGGGGTGTGCATTTGTGTGTGAGTGCGCCTGTGCATACGTGAAACTTGCGGGCATGCAGTGTCCGTGCATCTGCACAGAGGCGCAGGAGCAAACCATGCTTGGCTCTGGCCTGCACAAAGCTTGCCTGTGTCAAGTGAGTTGAGCCAGGCAAGCTTTGACACCCGCACTCATGCAACGGTGCCCATAAAGGACGACGCCCTAATGCAATGGTGCCTTCATGTGACTGTGCCACTGTTGCATGTGCATGGCTCTTGAGGCGTATTCCGCAGGTCATTGGATCCGGTGGTCTTGGCACAAAGGGTGCTATGAGTGCTCATCCAGTCTGTTGCTAGCCTGGCATGGCGTTATCTGCACCCAGTAGCCTGACCCTTGCCAAATTACAGATTGAACAGAACAAAACCCAACATCTGCTGTGCACATGTGCCAGACTGCAATCTGTGGAGGGAGTTGTACCGCAAACATCTATTCACCAAATGCTTCACGCAGTGATGCATGGTGAGGCCGCGAGTAGTGTCAAATGGGATGCGTTGCAGCAGGCCCCCTTCTTCAATTACAACAAGGAAGGGACAGTGCATCAAGTAAGTTAGAGGGAGGATTTGTGCGATGGATGCTACACAGGATCATGCTTCACTTGAACATGAATGTCCTGATATCTTGCCTTGTCTCACATGAAATGCTAATTGCTGGTGACGGGTGCCAGGCTTACTTCCATGCTGCATAAATCTTGTCAATAAGTGGGCAACACGCGCATCCAGATATGATGAGCTTGGCAAAAGCATGCTTCCTTTCCTACTGTGTGTTGACTGCACCATTTGGCATCCTCAGGTTTGGTTTTCAAATCCTCGCTCTCTATCCTTGAGGTACAAGCTAGCTGCACAGCTTGGCTTGAAAGGTGTGTTTTTTGTCCACACTCCATCTTTGCTGTATCTTCTTTGAGGTGACAACCTCTCAAGTCTGTACAGGCGGAGCAGATGGGTACCATCCTGTGTGCCCAATTTTCAGAAGCTCCAGCTGCTTTCTGAGAGTTTCTGGTGATTGTGGCAGGCTCTAAGGTTGAAATTCCTCTGCAGCCTTGTGTCATGCCTGCTCACCTTATTTTGCATGTCCAGGTCGTAATGACCTAGGTGCCTGTGCCCGAGGCCAGGGGTATCGAGTTCTTAGGGGCAGCTCATGGGATCCTGCTGCGTCTCATTGGTACATGTTTGATCATGTTTGTTCATGGGATCCTGCTGTGTCTCATTGGTTCTTGTTTGTTCATGGGATCCTGCTGCGTCTCATTGGTTCATGTTCGTTCATGGGATCCTGCTGTGTCTCATCGGCTATGGCACCCTTTTGGTGGCAAGTATAGCCCTGGACCCTGACTCTCATACCTTTGTCCACCAGGTGTTGCAGCCTGGAACTTGGAGCACTTGTACTCTGGATCAGAGGCGGGCGTGACTGCCGCAACAGCTGGCAGGCCCTCTACCGGCCAAGAGCTACTGATGAGGACTGAAATGTGGCAGGCGGTGGAAGCCTTCTTCTCTAACAACTCCTTATAGTGCAGGTTATAACAAACGTTCCTCTCTCATTTGAAAGCATAATATGAGCATGCAGCCAAGCACATGCTTGCCGCGGTAGATCGTGTGCGGGATCTATACATGACAATGCCCCTGACAATGCTTAGACAATGCAACAGGCCTGTTTGCCTTCTTGGCTTACTAAGACATATGTAGTCCCCCGCTGGTTTGCATGGTTGTTAGATTTGGAGCACAGTGCCCTTGTGCCAAGGTGATAAAGCAGGTTCCTCCCTCCAGACATTACACTTCAACATCCTAAAGATTTACACTAGGTGTGAGACTGTCTGCACCTTCTTGGCTGCTACATGGTTGTGGGCGCAAGCATCTGCAGTTTAGTTGGTTTAGAGCTGCCAGTAAGTTGAACAGCAGCATGCTGTCTTCAGATTGTGCCATCTTTCCGCATGTCTTCAAGGCTGACTTTACGCTGCAGCCTTGGGCTGCTGGGCGTCTGATATCTTGCACGCCACTCAGGGGTTGTTACATACGTACACTAGCCTTCTTGCAGGGAAACCCTATTCAATATCCAGATTGTCCTGCTGACCTGAGATTCAGGATGACAAGAGCGTGGAGGTTTATTAACTGATGTGGACCCTCAAACGCGCGATAACAAGCTTGCGCATTATCAATCTCGGTCTGCCTCTCTCTCACACTAGATCTACAGGCTGATGCTTATGCACGGTGCAGAATGAGGGTGCTCCCTCGGCGTCATCTCCCTGTTTGTAATTTGAACTTCAAATCATCCTGTGAAGAATGTGAGCAGCTTTTGCTTCACAGAGGAATCCTCCCTTTGGCGTGGCAGAAATGGAAATTTTCAAGTGCTCTTGTACTGCTGTGCAAATTGAGGTGCATTACTCCTTCGCTATTGATCCTTGTTTATATTCTTCTTCAAAAGAAATAGATATTTGTTCCTCTAACTAAGATCAGTCATCTTTTTGTCGGGCTTTTTCTGTGGAGCCCCCTTTTTGCATGGCTGTGTCACGCTGAGAGGCTGCTGCAACCAAATTTGACACGTGTCATGGCTATGGAGCTGGAATGGCAACAGCCTGAGGATGAAATGCTCCGCCTTTAAGGTAGTGATCCAATTCCAAATTGCCAAGTTGGCATTGAATGACTTAACCAACCTCCAGGTCACAATGCAACACTGTGCTGCCTTGCAAAAAATCTGGCACTGCACTTCAAGTGATGAGATATCTGGTGTGATGCCTTGATTTATAAGATTATCAGAAACGCAATCAGAAACGCGCATCCAAACCAAATCTGCCTTCATATTCATGCCTACGACACAATATTCCTTATCATCTTTCGCGTGCTCTTTCCAGACTCAGACTCTCTGGTCACAACTTGAATGTCGAGCATCTCCGGCAACAACAACACAGAGTTCCTTATGAGCTTAGAATCTACACAAAATGCAACTGGCACTGTGTGCAAGATGAAGAGCATGTCCTCTTAGATTGCCCGAGTGCTGACTTGGCAGAGTCGCACATCAAGCACCATCAACTGTTCCGCTCCCCCTCTAGAAACTCAAACTGGCTTAGAGACTTAATTAGCCAAGCAGACACCAAAGGCATGACCTTGTACGTGCATGAGTGCCTGGACTGCTGTGCCTGAATTTCAGGACACAACCTAGCTTGCCTTTTGTTGGTTTCGATTGCAGGCCTGTTTGGCTTCAGCTAAGCTGCCCTCGTTTGGCAGGTACAGCTTTGTAACCTAACCATATAAGGTTATCTGTGATTTCCTTTTTTGAAGACCGCTTGCTATCCCCTCGTCGTTTTTACATTACAAGAGTATTTGATCAGTCCAACAAGTTGTCAGTCCAGCTATAGCTGTATTTGAGTGTGTTTAAGACGAACTTAGATTTACCTTTCTTGCTTCCAGCGCCTTGTAATGAATTGAACCCCAGGGAGCAGACCCTCCTAGCCCTTTGCCAAAGCCCTTTGCCAGTGGGGGCGACAGGCGTGGCAGCGCCATCTGACCCGTCCATTCCCAGTCCATTCCCAGTCTAGTGTCAGTGCATCCGACAGCAGCTGCATACAGCGCTGGCCTTGGCTGTCTGCAGGCTAACCTTGCTTCTAGAGCTCTGGCACTTTTTGTGTGTGCGTGTGACTCCAAGTTGTTTGCAATCCTTACAAGCTTCAGCTAAGCCGCCTTGTTTGGCATGTACAGCTAAGGAATTCTTACCTTATCAGAAGCATGATAATTCTTGGCATGACAGCAGTTGCAGCGAGCAATTCAAATTCCATTGGCATGAGTTTGTGATGGAGAAAACAGAATAGACGCGCAGAAAGCCCAATACACAGTCCCAACTGCCACAAAGACCACAGACTCTGGCAGTAAGCATTTGTTTTGAGCAAAGGATGCTAATCCTCACATATGACTGTTTGAAGCTTGGCGCAGAGTGGAGGCACTTTGTGTAAGTCCACGTCATCAAGAGGCATCTTCAAGTAGGCCTCTCCAGCTAGCTCTTGAACATGCGCTTACGTGGCTGGTTCTTGGGTGGTCCCTTGTCTGCAAGCTCCAGCAGCTGGTAAGCGCGCCTGACATGCCTGGGCAGTAGTGGACCTGTGTGGCCTTCATTGCCTGCTAGATGTCGAGCTGCAGTGTGGGCAGGTGGGCAGGCAGGCAGGCAGGCAAAGGAGCATGGATCCAGCATGGGCCACTGGTTTGCAGGCTCTGCTGAGGATTGTTGAAGAGGCGCTCTGGTTGACCTGGGCCTAAGGCTGACCACAGCTCATGCGATGCAGTACAGGAGCAGGGGCAGGAAGCATGGGTGCAGGTAGAGTAAGCTGGAGGCTGATTTTGGGAGGACAAGCTGTGACGTTGCACAGTCTTCAAGAGGAACCTCTTGTGTTTTTTTGCACTCTCAACTATGCAAAAGGCCATGGTTGGACCTGTTCGTGCGCTGTGCTCACATAGTTGCTTTGCATATCCTCATTTCCAGGGACCAGCAGAGTCATGAATATGTGGCCCAGGTGGCCAAGCTTTCTTCAACTGCTGCAGGCCTTGCTTCTTTGGTATGGCATGCATGCTTGAGAAGAAAAGCAGCCCCCCTCGATTTGCAGTGAGCAGGTACTAAATAAGAACAGAAGGTGATTCCATGTAGCAGCTGCTTCCTGTAGCACCAAATTTATGAGTCATAAGGCAGACACTAGGCGACTCACCCATCTCAATAATATCCCCCACAAACATTTTACCGATGCCGCACAGCGCGATGATGGCCTTGTCCATGACCCTACCCCCAAGCAGCGTCTGTAATAACTGCGCAGGCACATGTGAGGAAGTTTTCAAGTACACCTCAGGGCAAAAGATTAAGGTAGCGCTGATCCCACTGCCTCCCTTGCAGACAAATCTTGAGCTCCTGAGCATGTTCCAAGCAGCACCAATGACCAGCAGCCATAAGAGTATGTATGAAAATGCATGATTTGATTCACAAAAGGATGGGGCAAGCGCTGGCATAGATTTACATTAGACGACATCATGGCACCCTCTTGTTGCCCCAAGATTGCTTTGAAGGATCGAGGTATCTTCCATTCAGATCAGGGATGGGCGATTTCGGCGTATTTGAGATTTGCACTGTAACTTACGGTGCATATTACGCCGTCAGACGTCACACACTATAAATTACGGTGCATTTGTGATTGACGGTGAGAAATCGTAAGTGACGGTGGTGTTTTTGACCGTCAGGAGCTCAAACCGCCCTGAGTGAACTCACGCACACAAGAGTAAGCTCAAGGGGCACGTGCCTTTGAGCGACGTCTCCCCGATTCTCCCAGAACAACATTTGCGATGCATCATGCCTGATACCCAGCAGACCAAGAGGGCTCGTTTGACTTTGAGGCAGCCGAGCTTGGCTCAACCCAGCCAACTGGTGCATCCTGCACCACCCAATGCAGGCCTGCAAGTGGGTCAGCAGCCTAAGGGAGGCA
>LKMJ01002523.1_pt1 | contig 16850 bp, 24 predicted proteins | sample 643391 | NCBI WGS metagenome assembly LKMJ01 (sample SAMN04112250, study PRJNA286221) | soda lake metagenome | biome: soda lake; feature: Kulunda Steppe; material: water; isolation source: sample PL-Br10 brine of Picturesque Lake | place: Russia: Kulunda steppe | collected 2010-07
GGGGGGGGGGGGGGGGGGGGGGGGGGGGCTCATGCTGCTGGCTTTGTGCCAGCACGAGCACCACAGCGGGGACAGCATAGGATGGTGGCGATGATGGTTAGTAAAGGATGGCGGCCACAAGCGGCAGCCGCTCCGCGCCGGAGCAGGGCAGTGCATCAGCGTGATCAGCAGCCTGAACAGACCAGGCCAGCCATTAATACAGCAGTTGCTCAGTCGCTCATGTGAGCCACTGAGCCGCTCCCCATCGGCAGCTGCACTGGTGGCGCCCCCGTGCCGCTGCACCTGTACCCATTCAAGTCCGCCGACTTGAATCCTACGCAGGCATGGGCTCATGCTGCCTGGCAGGCAGCGGGCGTACCACAGACCGGCGCGCATATGCATCCTGGCCTTAATGAGGCACAGCCGGCTTTGTCAAGCATGCTTCATGAGGTTCGCATGCGTCCTGGCCTTCAGAGGGGGCATTGGCTGCCCTCTGGCTTTTGCCTTGGGTGCTGAATCGTTTGCACCTTATGACGTTGCCTGAGTGCTGTCCTGTTTCTCACCTCTCATGCTGTCCAGTTTTTTGCCTGGAGCGCTGCCCTGGTTCTTGCCGTAGGTGCTGAACCGTGCCCCGGCTTTGGTGCCAGCGCCTAGAGGCACGCTGCCGTGCCCCTGCCGTCCCCCCTGCTGCCGCTGCAGCAACCCCAGCCTTGCACCGGCCACAAACCCTGCCCACCTGCACCAGCCTGCAGCAACAGCTGCCCTCATGCACCATCCGCAGCAACCCATGTGCTCACCAGCGCCAGCCTGTAGCAACAGCTGCTCTCCTGCACTAGCTGCTGCAACCCATGTGCTCACCTGCTCCAGCTGCAGACTTTGTGGCCTCCGGAACGCGTCCCCCTAAGGTCTTATCTGAAGTGAGCCCCAAACCCTGCGTGCATGTGCATGTGCATGTGTGTGTGTGTGTGTGTGTGTGTGTGTGTGTGTGTGTGTGTGCGCGCGCGCGCGCATGCGCACGAGTGAGATCAGCTGCATGATCGCCCCTTTGGGTCCCTCCCTGGCTTTGTTATCATGCCATCTGCCTGCCTGCGCAATGTGGGCTGCAGAGCCCGCTCTGTGAGTGCATTTTACATCTTCCCTGCGTGCATGTTGCATTTCTCTCTCCGCGTGTGCGTGTGCATGTCGCAATTCTAGCAGCCTGACAGATCCTGCCCCCACCTCCTCTTGTTGCAGGGTATTGCGCATCTCGGGTCGAGGTGCGGGGGGGGCATGAGTGCCCCTGGGGGTGCAGCACGCATTGCACACCTCCCTGCTGAAAGGTGGCGGTTTGGAGTGTGCGTGTACAAAGCACCCACTCACTGCAGCCCTGCTGCTGCCCCACTGCCGCCCCCGCCGCACCTGGTGCTCCCCCGCACCTGCGCAATGCGCCGCCAAATGGATGCCGGCCGGTAGGCGGGCGGCGCAGGGCCCTGGTGCGCAGGCGGAGCGTGCGCCCTGTGCGCTTGCAGGCTGCCAGGGGCGGGAACAGGTCCTGGCCTGTGGCCGTGGCCATGCAGGGCGTGCGAGGCGTGCGTGGCAAGTAAGGTGTGCGACGCGGGCGGCGCGGCTTGGCTCTGGGGTGCAGCGCTGCGGGCGTGTAGAGGGGGGAGGCGGCAGTGCCTTGTGTCTTGGGGGGGCTGTCTGGGGCAGCGAGCGCCTGCCGTGAATGCGGCGCCGCTGCCGCCTACTGCCATTGCTGGGCTGCCGTCACCGTCGCCGCTGCGACGGACTGCCATCCGGCGGCTGGATGCCCTGGCAGGCAGCTGCAAGCTGGTGGCTGGCTTGCGCGCGCAGGCTTTGGTGGGGGGGCTGCGTGCATGAGCCAAGGCCGCAGGGTGCGCCGGATTGGGCCCCACTGCGGGTGCAGGCATTTCCTGCAGGGCGGCAAGGGGGGGTGCATCACGATGGGCATCGCCACCACCGTCATCAATGTCACACCCATCATCATCATCATCATCATCATCATCATCATCATCATCGCCATCATCATTACCACCATTGTCCTCATCATTTCAATCATCATCATCATCCCCGTTATCATCATCATCATCATCATCATCATCATCATCATCATCATCATCATCATCATCATCATCATCATCGTCCCCATCAGCAGCAGCAGCCAAGCACTGCTACATACACTCCTACTGCAGCAGCATACAGTTCTGCTGCTTGGCTTGTGCAGAGTGAGTGCCATATGCATGAGCGTGCGCGCTAGGCCTGCGCTGCGGATGCATCCAGCATGCGCGCAGCTGCTCAGTGTGCACGGATGTCGGAGGTACAGCACAAGCCACAGGCAGCCTGGCCGTGCTCCGCACGCACAGCGTCCAATGCCATGTCACGACAAATAGCAAAAGCTGAGGTGCACACGCGCGGATGCGCTGGATGCGGCCGTGGCCGCAGCATTCACGCACCGCGCGGGCGCTGCGTGGCGGTGGCGGTTCCAGCACGGCTGCGCCCGTGCGCGCCTGCCTGCCGCCCCGGAGGCTTTGTGTGCCCTCAGGTGGCGGAGGTGCTGCCAAAGGCGGCTGCGAAGCATGCTGAGTGCGTGCCTGCTTTGTGATTTCGGCGCCGCCTAAGCCCCTGGCGCCGCTACTGCAGATGTGCGCAGGCACCCATCCACCCCTGCTGCTCTCGCCGCTGCTGCTGCCTGTGCGCACTGCAGCGAGCGCGCCCGCTGGTGCGCCCGCCCTGCGTGGCAAGCTCGGCAGCGCGCCCTCTGCGCCGCCCCTCCGTGCCACTGCCTTGCGCCGCACTGGCTCCTGCAGCGGCTGCTGCTGCGGCGGTTTCCTGGCCTGCGCGGTGCGCGCCTTCTTGGCGGCCCTGCCGTGCCCCTCGTCCTCCACATCCACACCCCCTGCCCCTAACCCCGCATCAGCGTCCCCTGCTTTTCCTGCCGCACCCTCCCCTTCCGCGCCCCCTCGCTGCCGCTTCTGCCTGCGCCCACGCCCCACCTTGCGCAAACCCTCTTCTGCACCGCCTCCCCCACACCAGCCCTGCCCCCGCCCTGCAGCCGTCCGCGCACGCCCCTCCTGCTGTGCGCCCAGCACCTCCTGCTGTACCCAGCCGCTGCCGCGGCCAGCCTTGCTGTGGAACACCTTTACGCTGGCCCCGCTCTCGTGCACGCCCTTCTTGCGTGGGGGCCGCCCTGGAGAGGCGCATGCACGGGGCGTGAGCACTTCAGGAGCCTTCAGCAAGCGCGCGCGTCAGCTCGTGCGCGCGCGCGCGCGTGTGTGTGCGTGTGTGTGTGTGTGTGTGTGTGTGTGTGTGCGTGAGCATTAGGGTGTGTACAAAATTGTGTACACTGAGCCCTCAGTACATATCAAAAGGACTATCTTGAGGTTGCACGCGGGAGCACGTGCATGAGGAGACGCGCATGCGCGGGCACAGCACCAGTGCAGCTCCCCACCTGCTGCTGCGCTCCTCTTGGGCTCCAGCTGCGCAAAGGCCTCGGGCGATGTCTCCCCCGGACCTGCCAGCTTGAGGCTTAGGCGGGTGACCTTTGGGCCGCGCCTGATGGCCGCGCTGATGGCCTGCGTGCATGCGCGCGCGCGTTTGTGTACACACCAGCGTGCGCGTGCATGTGTGTGTGTTTGTGTGTGCACGTGACTGCGCATATGCAAGTGAGCACGTGGGAATGCGCGAACGCACGTGTATGTGCGCGCGCACGCGCGTGTGTGTGCGTCTGTGTGTGTGTATGTGTGTGTGCGTGTTTGTGCCTCCACCCACCACTCCTTCACCTCCCACTCTCTCACCCCCTGTCCCACTCTGTTCCCCACGACAAGATCGCTCACTGGATAGGCCGCCTTACTTCCCCCCACCGCCGCTCCCCACCACACACAAATGCCTGAGCTCCACATGAACCCAAGGCACAAGGTGCTGCCGGCCCCCCAGGCTCATCACCCACGCCTGCCACTGCCCCACCCCCTCCGGGACGCACCTTGCGCACGCCAGCACCCCTGCCGCCGCCACCCGCCAGCCCGCCTGCACGCCCAGGCAGCACGGCTGAGCCCCTTGGGGTGCACCCCGCGGGCAGTGCCTCCCTTGACTGCTGCTTGTGCTTGCCCGTGGCAGCTGCGGCACGTACGCCCCCCCCAACGGCAGCAGACAAACTCTTGGGCGGACGGCCCCGCCGCCGCAGCGGCGCGCCTGCGGGAGCAGCAGCCGATGGTGCGGCCGCGGCTCCTGCAGCACGCTGTGAAGGATGTGGCTTATGCAGCAGCCTCCGCTTCCGGCCGGGGGGTCGGGCGGTCAGAAGGGCGCTGACGGCTCTGCTGGGGTGGTGAGGGCCCAGCTGCGCAGCGCAGGGGACGGCAGCACAGGGTGTGGAACTGGGGGCCACGTGCAGAGGGAGCATGGACAGAGGCAGAGCACAGAGGCCGCAGCGGCACAGGCTGCGGTGCTGGGAGGGGCGCACCTGGGGAGCGGCGTGAGGCAAAGCACAGGGAGCGGGCAGGCTGCAGCGCTGTGGGCAGCACAAACAAGGAGCTGCGCGAGGCAGAGCATGGGGTGCAGCGGCGCAGGCTGCAGCTACGGGGAGGAGCACGGGGGTGGCGAGGCTCAGGCAGCGTGCAGGCATGTAGAGCAGGTCAGGATGGGTGAGGGCTGGCGGTGCAAGGACTTAGCACGCGGTGCAGCACCCGCCTGCAGGGCGCGCGAGCATGGAGTGTTGGCCTCTGGCACGGCCATGACAGGAGCACAGCCCTGCTTATGGAGCAGGAGCAGCAGCAGCCACTGGCACAAGCGTGCACACGTGTGTGTACATGTGTGTGTGTGTGTGTGTGTGCATGTGTGTTCGCAAACGGCTGCCATAACCCCTTCCGCTCTGCTGCGCGTGCGCGCATCCCGGTGCTGCAGGTACACAAAGAGTCGCACACGCGCTGCAGGGGCCCACGCACCGCCAGCTGCTCCCTCCACGCCTTCAGCAGCTGCTTCTTGATGCGCTCGCGCTTCTTGACCTGGTCAGCCAGCGTGCGCAGCGCCTGCGGCCACGGTCACAGCACCCAACGGCTGTCGGGCACGTGACAAAGCCCATGTCAAGCAAACCACTGGTAGCATGCATGAAAGGACGATCCGCTGGTGGAGCTAATGGCCGGACTGCGTGTGTGCCCTCCTGCCCTGAGGATATTGCAGCACATGCGCACACACCTCCAGCTCCACCGGCGCGTCCGCCACGGCTGCAGCCTGCACATGTCAGGCGCGTCTGCACACACGTGCCCTGCAACAACACAGCGGCCGCACACGCACCTCCAGCTCCACCCGCACGCCCGCCATAGCCAGCCACAGCTCGCGGTCGGACGCCTGCCGCCCCGGGGCGCGCGCGCGGCTGTTGCGGGTCTCCGAAACGCAGAACGGCATGTCGCCCTGCTCCCCAGGGCGCTCGGGGTCCTCAAAGCACAGCGACTGCACGCGGCAGCGTACACACGGGCTGGAGCGCGTGCATGAGCATGCCTCGTCGTGCACGCCTGAGCGCACGTGCAGGAACTGAGGGTCTTCCTTGCATGCGCGGTGTAGCAGACATTCCTTTCATGCCGTGCTGCATGCGCCCTCTATTTTTAAGGAGCATAAGCTGAGAAGATGGGTGTGTGCCGCGGATTGACACAAACGCTGCCGTGCCGCGCTCGCAGTTCCAGGCATGCAAACACACGCAGGGTTGGCAGTGCATAAGCACAGGGTGCGCGTTCAAGCGCCCAAGACCAGGCATGTGCACACTTTGCCAGATCAAGGGGCAGGCGGATAATACGCATCCACCCATCAGCAAGGGCACACACACGCACACCTGCACACCTGCATGCACGGACACAAACACACATGCAAGCGTACACACACGCACACACCTTCCACGGCTGCTCAAACCACAGGTGCTGCAGCAGCGGTCCCCTGCCGCGCGTGCGCCGCCGCCTGCCCAGCCAGTGCTCGTACAGCGCAGCATGGGCGTAGGGAGACGCGCCGGCGCCTCGCAGCTTGGCCAGCGCCACTGACTTGGGCAGGACGGCTTCGGGGGCGGGCAGCTGGGGCACACGGCCGGCCTGCGCAGCAGCAGGCAAGCGTTCATGGGTCGGCCGCTGCTGGCAGTGAAGCTCTAATGAGGTGTCTGTCCAGGTGGGGAGCTCGCGCCATGGGCGCGCTCAAGCTGGCGCAGGCGGGCTTTGCTTTTCGCTGTGCAGAGTCTCATCCCTGCACACCCAGGCCTGCACAGCATGCGAGGATCCAGGGGCTGGTGGCATGCAGGGATGCAGGGCCTGGTGGGATGCAGGGCCTGGTGGGATGCAGGGCCTGGTGGCATGCAGGGATGCAGGGCCTGGTGGCTGGCACGCATGACGCCGCTCATCACGCTGGCCCACATCGCTTTCGTTGCCACTCTGTCCCCGGGCAGACAGAGGAGGCACCGCCTCTGGACAGGAGCACCCCCTTCACAGTCCAGCAGCACGGCAACGCGCTGCGCTGCCCGGTGCAACACCCAAGCAAGGGTTGGTGCCGCCAGGCTGCCCGCCCCTCCCCCTCTGTCGCCTCAACCCGCCCCTTCCCCTGCACACACAAGCAGGCCCCACACCCAAGGCAAAAGCGGGGGTGCCTAGAGGCTGTTGCATCACGAGCAGGCTATGCCGAGTGAGCTGGGGCGCCCATGGACCATCGCTGCGCGCTCACTGCCGCACACTTAGCAGCCAGATCAGGGGTGCAAGCCACTCATCTGGCTACCTGTGCGATCATCAGGCTACCTGTGTGAAGCTACCTGTGCGAAGCTACCTGTGCGAAGCTACCTGTGTGAAGCTACCTGTGCGAAGCATCACACAGACGTCCAACAGCAAACCCAAGGTGTACCTCCGCATCACACCCACTAACCACACCTACCTGACTGTTGCTCAACCGCACCTCGAGCTCCGGCTCATCGTGCTGCTGCACAGCCTTACAGCCACACCTCCACAAACCTCCTCCCAACACGCCTGCACGAGCCTCCTTGCAGTCGTGCCTCTCCCTGGCTCCATTCCACGCACCTGTACCTCCTGCTTCCACTCCTCGCGCTGCTGCAGCGCTTCGAAGTGCGTCGCCTCCAGCTTCCCCACCAGCGCCTCCAGCTGCGCGACATCCAGGCTGCTTGTCTCTGCATGCTTCAGGGCTGCCTTGGCCTTGCTGGCCTGCATACGTCACAGCACGGCAGGGGGACCCTTGGGCGCAAGGCTGGCATGTGGGAGCATGGAGGGCACCGCCTGAGGGGAGTGCGGGCCATGGCAGACATGCCTGGCTGCATCCAGTGGGGCTAATCAAAAGCTGCAGTGTATACGTGGCCGGATTGGTGTGACTTGGTAATCCAAAGAACAAGGGCAGGAGTCTGGTGGGTGGGGGTACATGTTGACAGGTCGACCATCTGCATGCGTTTGCTTCAAACAACCAGGTTAATCGCCCTCGTGTGGAAGTGGTCTCAACCAGCAAAAGGGCACAGAGGCTCCTGTGCCCAAGCACAGCCGAAACATCCAGGGGCATCAGCCTCATTGATCAGCCTGCCTGGAGAAGCCCAGCGTCTGATGCCAGGGGCAGACGCGCAACATTGGAACCTCACACTTTGGCTCGGAGTTTTGAGCAAAGTGCCTCAGTAGCCTAGCCAAGACTATGGGTGTCCTCCTCATGCCGAGCGAGGGAGCCTTGTGTGGCGATTCTATTGTGTGGCGATTCTCAGGGCCGTGCAGGCCAACCTGATGTGCTGGAGCACACTAACTCCTTCAGGGCCCCAACCAAGTGCTCTGCCAATAGCGCAGCACCCGTCTCACGCTGGCTCCCCATGATCACGTGCATAGCAGGCGGCCCAGGCTGTCCTGCAGCTGCGCCCGGACACTGCATCCACCAATGGCAACGCTCCAACTCGGACTTCCAGCCAATCTGCCACCTTGGCACGCTCACGGACTGACCTTTGCATTGTGCTTGGCCAGCCATGCCTCATCCTCGTCGTCCGCATCGTACTCAGTCAGCACCTGCTCGACAGTCTGCCGCGCCCACAGATCCTGACATCTGCACACCGGCATGACAGGAAGGCGCTGCTCAAACTTTGGGAGTGCAGCTTTTGCAGGGGCCATGAGGGCAACGCATGAATTTGGATGGAGAGCATTCGCAGCGGCGGCTGTCTCCCTTACCATCTGCTTGCCCTAACAGTGCGTGCAGGGCTCCCCCTCACGCCGGCAGTGCTCAGCTCAACAGTGAGCCAGCTCAGAGCTCCGACTGCAGTCAGGGCTCCCCCTCACGTCGGCAGTGCTCAGCTCAACAGTGAGCCGGCTCAGAGCTCCGACTACAGTCAGGGCTCCTCATCGGTGTCCGCCTGCGCACCTGCCCAGCTCCGTCCAACCCAGGTCCACCAGCACACAAACCTTAGATACGCCGTGTTAATTGGGTCCAAGTCGGCGTATGTCCTAGGAGCAGAGGCCTGCAGGGCCGCAGCAATGGTGCTGTCATAGTCCCTCACAGGGCGGACATGAGGCACCAGGATGCAGGCGTCCTCGTCTGCCTGCACAGTCATTAGAACAACACCATATGCACATGGCGGTCAACATGAGTGAGAAACCCTTGGCAGCGGCGATAGCAGCAGGAGCAGCAACAGCGGCGGCTGCGGCAGCAGAAGTAACGGCACCAGCAGCAACAGTGTGCGCCCATGTGCGGATGCATGCACATACAGCTGCTAGGGCAACCTTTGTATGTCTAAAAAGGAAAATAAATCAGGTGCACGCCGGGGACGTGGGGGCTTGAGCACAGAGAGTGGGAAAGGGTATAGTTTGCATTCTCAATGCCAACACGGCACAGTGCAGGGCTGTGTGCTTGCATCCATTTTGACCACGCCCTTGTCTGCCAGCGCACCACCCTGCCCCCTCCCCTGCCCACCATTGCTGTTTGGGGTGCACGTTGCTTGCAATGCAGCTATTTAGTGCAGCATCAGTACAAAACACATGCTTGGGTGTGTTTGGGTGCACATGTGCGTTACGATGAGATCGTGCTGTGACTGCGTGTGTATGTTGCAACCCGCTCTCAGCTTGCCTTGTGCTCTCGCGCCTGAAACCCACCTGCTTCTTTTTGTCCCGAGCCCTCGAGCGCTCATACTCTGCCTCCTGTGCCTTCAGAAACTCCTTGAGAGCAAGGTCAACTTCGTCCACCTGCAAGGAAGGGCCAGGCTTATTCACTGAGCATGGATGGGGAAGCAGATGAACAATTGAGCTTGTGCTAGAATGCAGGTGCAAAGCTGATATCCCTCAATGCTGAGGGACAGGAGACGCAAGCCTGCCATTAAAAAGCGCAGCCCTGTGCATTCCTTCAGTGTTCCAGGTTGAAAACGAAGGACATTTGAATTGGAGGCTGGATAGTGTTCAAATTTTAGGCGTCAACCAGCAAGGCAGAGCAGCCCCAAAGTGCTGATTGAGAAGTTCCGTTGAGGCCAGCCACCCAGGTAGGGTGCTCCTGCACGCGCACCACTGCCTTGTTGCCATGGGGCACAAGCATTGACATGACATGGGGCTTGACTTCCACCCAACCCTGCCCCGCTCACTTTTCTAGTCTCGGTGCAGGCTATCTCAGAGTTCCGTTGCCTGTGATAGAGGTGAACCACAGGCATGCGCTCGTCCACAGGGATGGGGCGCGGCCTGATGGATTGAGCTGGGCCTGCGTATTGGCCATGCTGACTGGCTGTACTCCTGGCCTGGGCTGGTGCATTACTCATGTCTGCATGTGCTCGGCAGCAGTATGCTTGACTCTATGTTGCCTGCTGCAGGGAGTTTTCGTCTCACTGACTTGGCTTGAGAATTGCCTGCAAGGTGTGTAGGAATGAGCTTGTGAACTGGTGCTCGGCTGCGGACATGTGTACATGCGCATAACTGAAGGCCATATCATGTCAGTACCGTGGTCAATAGACAGGTAGACTGCTGGGAAGAGAAGCTGCAGGCAAATCCAGACAGATTCACCACCAAGAAATGTGAAACTCAAACTCACACTCCATTCAGAAGCATCTGAATGACACCCAACGCGTCTGATTCTTGGTCATAATGGCATGTAGTTTAAAGCTATACATTCTAAAGTTAAAGGAGGTAAATAAAAGTTCGACTGCTTCATCAACTTGAAAGATCATTCCCACCAGCTGCGCCGAGATCCCGGGTTGACTTGCTGAGAAGGAAGGCAATTCTGGAGCATTTCATATATTATTAGAGGATGGAAAGATAAGGAATGAGTGGATGAATGGACGAAGAATGGATGAGCTCCCTCCAATTCAAATGAACGAGTGACTTCTTGAGCATGCAGATGGTACTTTGTTGTTTTTTTTAGCAAGAGTCCCGTGACGATGGGGGTTGACTACACTGTCTGTGGCCCTATCAGATCTCCGGCTTCAGTACGGCCTCCAGTTTCCATAAAGCAACCGATCCAATGTCATAGATGAGCGTCAATCAATTTTGATTGAAGAAGAAAAAAACGAGATTGTGCCTGAGCACTTCAGGATCCCGGTATCTGCGATATCAGTTACACTGATGCCGGGCGCCCTGTGGAACTTTCATGGCTGTGTGAGACTTGATTGTGCGGCACATGATGAGGGAAAAGCATGTGAGCACTGTTATCCATGCGACGAAGGAGGTCAGGCGAATTCTGGGACGGGCCACTAGCTGCCTAGTGGGCTAGATTCTGATTGCCCGCTACTTCGCAATTATTCACGCCTTCTTCACTCAGTGGCCTCTACTTTGGTTTATCAAGTTTGGGTTAACTGCCAGCCTGGTCGTAAGGCTGCCTGGTTTGTGGCTGATCTTCGCCAGCCCCAAAAGCAGGTAACTTGATTGATTCAGTGGTATGTCTGCATGTCTTATTCTTATACATTTTCACACTGCTCACAATTGCACCTTTTTGAATCCCTGAGCATGATGATTCATCATGCTCTCTGAAACTGCACTTCGAAGCGCAGTTGAATTCAAACTGCATGTCATAGCAGCGCTAAATTTTAACAAAAGTTTCCTACCAAGACAGATGTGAGAAAAAAATATGAATGCGCTCATTTTGAAATGGAAAGCATAGATAATGTTTTTATAACATGCCACACTGAGTGTGATGCAGACAACGTAGCGTCAGGGCAGCAGGATGGCATTTGTGATTAGGGGCCTCACTACCCCGAATGCGGGGCGAAGCAGGCCATGGTGACGATTAGGGATGGCGCTCAGGTGCACGCATCAGTATGCCCTGGCTGCTCCTTTAAAGCCTCCCTCCTCCCCCTGCGCCCAGCATTGGCTGCAACCTTTCCTTCCCCTTAGGCTGAGCTTTGTGCTGGCTACAGCTGCTCACAAGTTCTCAGTATTTGTTCACTCTGTAGCCCCTTCCTCAAATTGTAAGTGTTACTGGGCAGGAGAGACACAAGCTGCTTTGGAGGTGCAAAATGGTGAACTTATACTGGCAAAACAAGCCATAAATACACAGCTGACTACCACAACCGACTACACACTGCATGGCTTGCTAATGCAGCATAGTTCTGGTGCTGCACTAATCTGGCATGATGACGGCTCTTAACAGGAGGGTGTCATGCTCAGAGACTGCTCTTAACCAAATCAAACTTGTGGCGTGGCCATGACATGCACACAACAAAATAAAGTCAGTTCCCTGCTGAGTGTCACACCACAGTGCCAGCGACTGGTATGCACAGTGACGGACGTTGTTAAAGCAAATTTGAATGGGGAGTGTGGACTGGCTGCGGACAGCGATAGTTCACACCGTGCAGGCAACTTGTAGTTGAACAATGAGACTGTGGAGTCTCTGATACCCTTATCCTTCCCTACACCCATTCTCTCTGGTCAGCCTGCGGACAAGCAAGCTCAGCTTTGCTCGCAGCTGCTTTAGAACGTACTCACAATGGACTGGGGCTGGACTGGATTGGCTGGCACTGCCACGCCTGATGCCCTCCAAGGCCTAGGAGGTTATGCTCCCTGGTGCACATCTTACAAGGTTGCTACAAGCATTGCTACTGTTTGGCAAACAAGGTATTCACGTGAATTCATCTCTGACATCATGATGCCCAAATGCAGCTATAGCTGAGCTGACAGCGGGATCAAATACTCTACCAACTGACTTAGCAAACCTCCTGGTTACAATGTAGCACAAATATGACACTGCACCTTCGTGTCGTGTGTTTTCAGACGCTGAGATACTGTTGCATCCAAACAAGACACTTTGCATGGCCATAACAAATGCAGCTATAGCTGATCAGCTAGAGCTTATATCATGAACTGATGACAGGATCAAAAGTTCCAGCAACTGACTCAACTAACCTAAGGGTCGATGCAGCACAAATCTGGCGCTGCACAAATGGCATAACAGCCACCTATGGTGTTTTCAGTGCTTTTCCTAGGAATCAAAACTGGGGTCTAACACAATCCACAAACTAGTCGCTTTCAGATATTCAGATGACGAGACGTCTGTGGCATGTGTGTTTGGGATGGGTGTGTCCTAGTCACTAAAACTCAATTTCCCTGTTGGCGTAATCTTGTCTTGACGATGGTCAAACCCTGTTTCTTAGGCGCTGTCTTGTCTCATGTATGGTGCTAGAAGCAACAAGAGCAACAACGCCGCAACTTTGAAAGTGGCAGTCATGACACCACCAAGGAGGAAAGCGATCTGGATTCCCCCGGCGCAGGACCATGGAGAGGCATCAGGATCAGACAAGTTCTAAGAGCATGCTTGTGGGCTAGTTTGCAAACATGTGAGCACTCTCGTGGCTATTTGGTTGAAGCAGATAGTCAGCAAGCCTTGCTCTTTGTGTTCTGACCAGAGGCATCATCCTTTGCCCTAAACTTGCTTGCCTGTAGGCTTGCCTGCTTACAGAGCCTGGCTTTTCATGAACTCCCTTCCAGTGTCCTTGGATTTGTCTCTCGAGTTTTGCTTATCGTCAAATCCTGTAGCTTGAAGATACCACCTTTACCTTCTTGTCTTATGGGCGTTTTATCAGACTTGATCCATGTCACAGGCCCTATAGGCTTCAGCTCAGCTGCCCTCGTTTGGCGAATACCGCATCCATGTGACAGGTATGCAACCTAATCAAACTGGCGTACGTTGCCTTTTCAAATGTATGTTCAGGTTGCAGGCCAGATAAGCTTTTGGTGACAGGCTTAATTCCTGACTGAGCTACTTGTGCTACAAGTCTAGTAGACTCGCCTTGCATGAAGATCCTGGCTCCTTTAACGTGAACTTGCCCAAATGGGTGTCTCCTGGTTTGTCTCTTAAGTTTTGTTTGCTCTTCACCAGAATCTCTGCCCTACCTTCTGATGTGCGCGCATCTCTATATTTGATTCAGGTTGCAGGCCTGTCAGGCTGAGAGTCTGCTGCATGCAGAATAGCCTCTAGACATAACCACTACAATTCTTGCCATAAGAAATTTGCCTGAACCCACCTGTGTGCCCGAGCTGCAAAGTGTTTTGGGATATTTTCATACATATTACGTGCCAAATATCAGCATGAGAGCTTACCCACTTAACAATTTGTTAAAGGATGCCACAACTTGGGCATGGGAACCAGCTGAACTGTCAGCATTTGATACGCTCAAACAAGAGATGTGCATGGTAGGAAAGGCCTTGCGCTTCTTTAACCCCAAGAATGCAATCATCATGCACACAGACTGGAGCAAACTGAGAATTGGGGCTGTGCTTGGGCAGGTTGATGATGACGGGAATGAATGCATGGTGGCTTGCATCAGCCGCTCTTTAAATGTGCGTGAGAAGAATTATGTGTCTTTTCAGGGCGGGATGTTGGCAGCAGAGTGGGCAGTGAAAAGCTGCCATCCCTACGTGCATGGCCTTCAATTTGGTAACTGACCACCAACCACTCACGTGGCTAATGACAAAGCAGGATTTGGTTTATCAACATGCACGGTGGGCCATGACTTTACAACAATACACATTCACCATCGAACACAGACCCGGGGCACCGGCCTTGCAGAGAGGGCTGCGCAAACGATCAAACGCGCGCTGAAGAAAAACTGTGAGAGTACACAGAAACCAGAGGAATGGGATGTAGCGTTTCCTTGGATCACTTTCAGGTATAATTGCTCTGTGCAGGGTGCCACTAAGTTCAGTCCCTATCATTTGTTATATGCTAGGACACCTATCATCCACCCAGCTCAGATGGAGCGATTTGCGGAACCGCTTGATTTGCATGACCCTGAGCTAGCCAGTGCAGCCATCATTCAACGAGGCAGGGTAGCCCAAGAAGCTAGTATCATGGCTGGCAACAATTCGCTAATAGCCCAACACAGAGATAAACTGAGATATGCCACCATCAGAGGAGGCGGTTACTTGCCTATTTTGCGTGAGTCTCAGATTGGTGACTTTTTCTATGTCAAGATGCCGGCAAAGAGAGAAGTGTATCGCATCAAAAATGTGCGGAGCAATGGCACAGTGGTGTTGTGCAAGGCAAATGTGGAGCCACACTGGTCAACAATGTGATAAACTGTGCACCATGTCACCTGCCTGGCATTGATCCCACCATTGATGTGTCCTTGTGCAGGCCAGAGCTATCGCATGCGTGCAAGGTTTGCAGGTTCACATATGAAGAGAGCACAATGCTGCTTTGTGATGCATGTGGGACAGGATGGCACATGGCTTGCTTGACGCCACCCCTGAACAAAGTCCCCAGGGGAGATTATGTATGCCCTCGCTTTACTAGAGATGGAGTCACTGTGCAAGACGTTGCTGAAGAGCGAAAGAGGCAAAGAGCATTGCAAGAAATAAATCCTGCACCATTGCAACCAGCCGACCTTTTGCAGCTCATTAATTGTGACCGAGTCCAATGCACTTTGGTGTGCAGCTTAATTTTCACTTTCCTCAGTTGGCACCACCTGGCGAGTATTTTAATCTCATTAATTGGATGGAGTCTGGAGGCCTTTCAGCTTGTTGCTGACCATGTGCTGGATATGTTCCCTTCCAACTCTGACCATTTCTGCTTTCTTTCTGGTTAAGGCCACCCCGGTGTCGTTAAGTGAGCCGGGGGTGTTTCTGATTAAGGCTACCCCGGTGTCGTTAGGTGAGCCGGTGGTGTTTGGAGCTTGACTCAGGGGGGGCATGGACATCATTGATTGCATCTTTGCTGTAATAACCAGATTGATACCTTGATTGCATGCTCATTGATTGGCTTGACTGTTTCATGTGGCTCAACATAACCAACTTCGGTTGCCACTGCGTCGCCTGCATGGTTTGCCTCCTGGTGCCAAGGGTATGTAGTGGTTATGTTTAGTGGCTATTCTGCATGCACCAGACTCTTGGCCTGACAGCTGTTACACCAGGTAAGTGCTGCAGCCAGAAGTGTGCTGCACTGCGTGTTCAGTCGGTTGGAGTTGGTTGGCTGAGTACTTGACCGGTTGGCAATACAGCTATCGCTGTATTTAGAGCTTGTCTAGCTTCGCATCTGAAAGAAGGACGAACTCGCAGTAATACCTTGTTGAGTCTGGAAGCAACCTTGTAATAATGACCCTCATGGAGTAGTCCACTCCAGGTCCTTGAGGAGCACGGCACAGCAGTGCAACAGTCCAAGTGTGTAGTCTAAGTACAGTGTGACTCACCCTAAACCCTACCCCTAACCCTAAACCCTTTACTCGGAGTAAAAAACGTTCCTGAGAAACTGAGATTCAGCCGCTGAAAGGAGAAAGAGAGATTTAAGCAGGGCCACAAGTTCCGTGATTGCCCAGTCTGCAACCCCGCCATGCTCGCGCGTTGTAAACACTGCCCGCAGCCAGTCCACACTGTTGCGGCACAACAACACCTCATGCTCTAAATACAGCGATAGCTGTATTGCCAACCGGTCAAGTACTCAGCCAACCAATTCCAATCGACTGAACACGCAGTGCAGCACACTTCTGGCTGCAGCACTTATCTAATGTGCCGGGCCTAACAGTTTTTCTCTCAGATGCCCGCATTCAGCGGATAAAGCGATGTTACCTAGTATGACCTTACCTAACTGGGCTAAGCCACCCTTGTTTGGCAATTACAACCACCTGTTACCCTTACCTAGGTTCAAATTACGGACCTGACAGCCTTCTGCTACTTTGCCCTCATCTTGCAGGCACAATTATGTAGCTCTTTACCACAATTGAGAGGCTCTCCTGGTTGCCTTAGACATGCCTCGCCTTGTCAGACTGTCTTTGGTTTCTTTTTTTAACTTGTAACTTGAATTTTCTTTCTCAACGGCACAATAGACTCTGCCATTTCATTTCGGACATTATGGACTATTTTTTGGCTGGCGAAGACCAGCAACAAACCAATCAGCCTAGCAACCTGGCTGGCGGATAGCCCCTTAACTTAGACATGCGGTGCCTTGGACAAACATGTATCCCTCTCCTTAATTAATGTGTCCCATGTTGACTCAATGTAATTATTGGTGGCGCCTTGTAGTTATACACCTCATGGATTGCCAACAGTGTGCATCTTGCAAACCCTTGGTGATGATACATCGCGTGCGTAATTTGGCAATTTGGTAAAGTTTGCTTTTAAAGCACAATAATAAGGCCATCCCCCAACTCAATTCAACCCCCAATTCAAGTAGGCACATTTAACTGAAAGTGCATGTATGTACACTGTGTAGTGTTTGTAATACAAACTTTGTATGTTGCACAAGATATATGTGCTGCACAACATGTCAACCCTTGTAACCCTTGGAAGTTACAAAATCAACATAGGGGTCCTCGACTCAAATTGTCGGACAATAGAGCATTTCTGTTAGAAAGCTTCAGATTCATTTGTGTAAAACTTGTCAGCCACGGAATTTGACAAAACCAGTTGAAAAGGCAAAGCAATCTCAAACATGTTTCTAAAGCAATCCAAGCAAACAATACAAGTTATGAATAA
>LKMJ01002508.1_pt1 | contig 16847 bp, 18 predicted proteins | sample 643391 | NCBI WGS metagenome assembly LKMJ01 (sample SAMN04112250, study PRJNA286221) | soda lake metagenome | biome: soda lake; feature: Kulunda Steppe; material: water; isolation source: sample PL-Br10 brine of Picturesque Lake | place: Russia: Kulunda steppe | collected 2010-07
CCAGTCACGCTTCCAGTTGCATACGACTCACTCACGTCACCAGTATTCCCCCCGACAAGCCCACCAACAGAATAACCTTCACCAGTCACGTCACCCGTTGCATACGACTCGCTCACGTCACCATTCTCATTCACCCCGACAAGCCCGCCAACCAATTCATCACCAGTAACGTTGATATCGACCAATCCAACGCTTTTTACAGCTCCACCATCATATCCTACAGATTCTATTAATCCAACACGTTGTTCATCATCTCGATCAATTGTTAACTCTTTTATTTCATGGTCTTGCCCATCAAAAGTACCGTTAAACAATCCTGTTGGTAGTCCACCAAAAACAGAATCATAATCACCAATAGGTTCGAATCCATCACCATCGTTCCAGTTTTCTGTCTCACTTGCATCGATATCATTACCGAGTTTGTAATGTGCCTCTAAGTCTTCATTCATTGCTTGTAATTCGTGATCATTCGTAATAATGTACGGATCATCAGAATCACCGTCACCATCCATACTATTTAATACTTCACTTGTATCATCAGGTTCCTCTTCATTTGGTTCACTTATTTCACCATTATCTCCACCATTAGAATCTGTTCCAGTCACCGTCTCAGATTGAATTGTTTGCTCAGAACCGTCGTCAGTTTCAGCTATAATCGTGTACTCACCATCACCTTCAGGAACTGTCACTGTCTCACCGACTTCCGAGAACGAATCAGAATCACCATCTTCGTGTTCTACCGTAATATTTTCGACGTTCTCATTGCGTAGAACAGTAACTTCTAACCCTTCGCTTGTTTCTTGTACATCGACACTCGCATCAGCTGGTTCGCTGGTTTCACCAGATAAACCAAATATAATTACCGATGCTAATGCTATAAACGCTACTGTTACTGCTACTAATAGAATAACACCAACAACAGGTGATATTCCTCGTTCTTCAAATTTATTTACTAACGTATTCATTTTGTTATATAAAAAGTGATTGTATCCCAAAAGTGTTACTATGGTTTTAAATAATATGATTAGTCAATACGGTTTAAAACATATGTTATTTTAGTCTTGCCATTGTAATATTGGATATTTATCGGCTGTAGTCCACGTATCTTCGAAATCAAGCTCTGCAAGATTTTCATCAGCGTCTGAGTCTTGTATTTGTGCTGTTGTCCGACCGAATTCATCTTCTAAGTCATTTGGGATACGGAACTTATCAGATAGATCACCTTCAGTTTCTCCGTTATCTGTGATTGTAGTATCACCGTGTTCGATGATAATATCTCCATCACCATCTCCTTCAACAAACTCTCCGATAACTTCATTATGATCATCAGATATCCCGTTTGCGTTTCTATCTACGTATGCGTCATTGAGGTTGTGATCTGTATCTGCAAAGAAATTATCTCGACCGATTCTTCCGATCAGTCCGCCAACCTCATCATTACCATCAACCTCTCCAGCTGAGTACGACTCACTAACCTCTCCACCGAATGTGACCCCAACAAGCCCACCGACAAGAGCACTACCGTCTACGTTCCCTGTAGCGTATGCGTCTGTCACATCTTCAGCATTACGTCCAACCAATCCGCCGACTCGATCATCTGCATCGACGGAACCCGTAGCGTACGACTCCAATATTTCGCCACCATTATTCCCGACGAGTCCACCGACTCGATCATCTGCATCGACGGAACCCGTAGCGTACGACTCTGTTATTTTGTTCGTATTTTCTCCAACCAAACCTCCTGTTATGTCAGCACCGAACAGATCACCCGAAGCGTTCGATCTTGTTACGTCTCCACTGTTACGTCCGATCAGTCCACCTATTTCATCCTGAGTTGCCGTAACTTCTCCTGTGGCGTATGAATCTTGAACAAGTTGTGTGCTGGTTCCAGCGAGCCCACCAACACTATTCTCACCAGTACTATCAGCTGATGAGTTTGAGTCCGTTATATCTCCTCGATTGAATCCGATTAGACCACCAATGCGTCTCTCACCATCGATCTCACCACTGGAGTGTGACTGACGAACGTCTCCATCATCATTCCATCCAATAAGCCCACCAACGTACTCATCACCAGATACATCTACATCTGTGACGCTAACGTATTCAATCGTAGCATCATCAGTACGACCGAACAATCCTACTCGTTCTTCGTCTGGTCGGTCAATTTTTAAATCCGTTATTTCATACTGTTGACCGTCAAATGAGCCTGTGAATTCAGCATCAGTATCACCTATAGGCTCAAATCCTTTACCTCCATTCCATGATTCTGTATCACCTGCATCAATATCTCTAATTAATTTATACGATTCGTCTTTTGTTTCATTTACTCCTTGTAATTGCTCGACATTCGCTACTTGTCGATCGGTAGAAGACTCTTCATCAACAGTATATGAAACCGTAATATCTTCACCATCTACGGTTGCTGTCTCTGTTTCATCAAATGTGAAATCTACATCAGATTCAGTATCAGCATCACGCAATGAACCAGCGTAAAAGTCGTTCCCATTGACTGTCGATTCGCCATCAGCGACAACAAGTACATCAGTTGGATCTGCTTCTGACGCCAGTGCGAGTTCGTATTCGCCGTCAGAATTGGTCGTCGTAGTCTCTATAACTTCATCATCATCTATGGCTTTCACGGTCGCATCAGCGATTGCAGGGTTCGATTCAACCGTACCTGTGATGGTTGTCGCATCGATTACTTCCTCGCCGTCGAGTAAGATGTTGACTGTGTTGTAATCAGAGGTCGAAACAGGTTGTGTAATATCCAGCGTTTCTTCACTGGTTGTATCCGAACTGATCTCACTGGTTGTATCTGTTTCAAAGACTTCGTTTGAACCATCCAAAAACGAGACTGTGACAGTAGTCTCAACGGTATCTTGGGTTGGGTTTTTAATTTGTATATCTACACTGTCGAGTTCTGAATCATCAAGGGATAGATCATACCCGACTGTAGTGAGATCTGTGTCTTTCTGTTCTACTTCACCATACCTTACGCTTGATACTTCAGAGAAATTGAGTCCGAATCCAGCAACAGCAACGCTGACAAATAGAAACAGTGCTAAGACCGTTGTTACAGAAGCGGTTCGAAGAACGCTCTGTGAGTCCATCTGTCCTTAGACTTCTTCATCTTCTATTTCGATTTCAATTGAATCGAAATCTGGTTCTTCGGTCGATGAATCGAGAGAGACGGTTACAGGGTCTGTATCACCTTCATCGATGACTTGTGATGTAGACCCACTGGTGACTTCAGTTGACCCATCTAACAAACTAACGTCGAATTCTCCGTCCAGATCAGCATCTCCTGTGTTTTCCACTTGTAATTCAACGTCATCGACGTTCAAGCCGTCACCAATCGTTTCGACATCTTGTATTTCGAGGTCAGATTCCTCTTGTTGAACTTCTCCGAAGGCAACGCCGACGTTTTCGGTGTATGAGAGACTAAAGGTTGCACTCACAACAGGCACAAGAATGAGTGCGAACAGAAGGATAACCATAATTCTGGATCCCGATACGTGTGGTAAGTTTTCTTTATCGATCATACGCTGGACGATCGAGCAATCCAATATAAATATATCTACATGGCAGAAGGTTTGTCAGAAATATTAACACGTCATATCGTATTGATTTCATATTGAAAAATCGGTTTTGAGTGAACGAGTAAGGGAATTATCCGAACAGACGATTTTTCATATCAATCATGTGAATCAGAATTTATTATTTGAATAGTATATGTCTGTTGGTAACATCAAGTTATCCATACGAAAATTCATTTATTTAACTCTGATTATTCTGAGATCTATTCGGGCGGCACGGGGTAAAATTTGTTTAGTTAGGTTGGTTATTGTAGTATGTATATACAAGAATGTTTAGTTAGTTATTTAGCCTTAGAAGTGGTTATGGAACGTAACATGGGAATAGATAGGTCAGAGTACGATTCAGTAGAAGATTTAGTAGGTTCTATCGTTATTGACACTGTTAATCAAAATCATTGTGTAGTGTATGCTACAGATGATCGGACAGCAGATGAAATTACGATACGTTACGATTGGAACTGTAATCCGATCACAGTGTACGAGGAAAACGAGAAGTACGAGTTCGAGATTGAACCTGATACCGAGATCTTGCAGGTCGTGTATCCACCTTTTCGTGGGTACGAAGCGTTACCGAAATCCGCTCGTGTACAATTCCTACGTGAGTTTTCACTGCAAGCCTATGCATTTCCACTGCCTCGGTTAGAAATCGTCTCAGAACTGGACTCAGCGCCCTCTGAGGTGATTCGTGCAGCACAAGATAAAGTCGAAGACAGACATATAGTTCAAACAGCTGGGAATTTGATCATCTCGCTCGATAATTCGGTTAGATATCAGTTGTCGGAGTTTCCATTAGAGTTCTACCAGTTGGGTGATTTTACAATCGGTGTGGTTGATCGGACGTAGGTTCTGATTCTTACCAAACAATAAAGTCATTCTATACGGATCTTACCTAACATGCAAGAACCCACACCGCCCGAAAGCCTGCCAAAATATATCGCTGAAGGACTTCCAAAACAATCGAGGGAAACGTTAGTCGATACACTTGCGTACGTTGAAGACCTGATTGAGTGGTATGATCGACCTGTCGAGATCGATGCTTCTCATCTGGACAGTGGTGAGGAACTTGTTGAAGCAAAACAATCGGGTAAAGGAACGCAGGTAGTGAAGAAAGTCCCTTGTGGGAAAGAGTGTAACGGGTGTCCACACGGTCCATACGAGTACCGTGTCTACCGTGATGGTGGTAGTTTGGTGTGGGATTATATCGGAAGCTACGACGGATAGGTGAGACCAGTGATCAAGTGAACATATCTATGGGACATAATACCAAGATGTTATTCGTTTATAATTCCTATAAGTTATGAGAACTATTCTAAAATTATTTACAAATTATTTCACTGACAATTGTCGTCAGTAGAAAATCTTGAGGGTTAGTCGAAAACTCCGCTTACACTACGTTACTATTAACTACGTTAATATACGCTCCGCTAATGCTCCTTGCTTACACTATTTCGTAAGTGGTGGGGGTACTTAAGTTTTATGGTTGGTTGAATAAAATGATTTCAGATTATAATTGGTAGTAATATTTAGAGTGGAATAAGGGGTGGTTTGGTGACAATACCGATCGATTCGTAGTGACGACATGTGTCAGTAGTTATTTAACCTTCCAATTCTTAGTAATAATCAATGAGTTTAACTGGAATTTCAACGGACGTTGATGTTGATGAATTGCTGCCTGAATTAGTTGAGCGGATAAACGAGTTAGAGGACGAAGTAACTCAGTTACGAGAAGAAAACCGTCAAAAAGATCAAGCTATAAATGATATTCAAAATAAATTAGATGATTTTGATTCTGAAGTAAAAATTGTAAATAGTAGGATAAACAATATTAATAAGAGTTTAGATAGGATTGAACATGATATTTTGTCAATAGACACTGAGATCGATACGCTGGAAGAGAACATGTTTGATAAGATTACTACTGATACTGAATTAGAATTACAACTTTCGGTTGCAGAACGTATTCATCTTAACGGATGGGATTCTGTTTCTGTTAACAAAACGAAAAATCGAGATCGAGCAATGGAATTATTCTCACGGTGGACTAATTGGTCTGAACCAATAGCTGGTGGTGGTCGTCGGTGTACATATGTGGATTTAAAGGATAAATTGGATGTTGATTACAAAACCGCCGATCGTATTGCAAATCATTTGGTTGAATTATCAGATGGTAAGTTCAAGATCGATAGCACCGACAAGAAGTTCATTATAAATGATCCTGACTGTAAAATATTTTGGGATGTTGATGACGTGGTGAAGCAGTAAGCCTGTTTGTTGAAAGTGAATGAAACAATTGGATTTTGAAGCATCAAAGTAGGGGGTAAGAGTCTATAAAATACGATTTAGTTGGTTGAATATCCACTGAATCAGTGGATTTTGCTATTCGGTTACGAATCCGTGTCATCTTCTAAGATATGAGAGAGTTTATCACAATTCTTAATCTCTTCGACTAATTTTTTCCGACGTTCTTGTTTATCAGGTCGTTTGTAATATTGATCATTGTTTGGTATTTGATCTTGGTTGAAGTATATGGTACCATCTATTTCTTCGATGAAGTTTGATTCAACAATATCGATGAATTTTTCAAATTCCGTATCAGCATTGGTTTCGTTCAAGTCATGGAATATAAAGAACGATCCTCCATCTTTGCTATCTGATCGAGAACAGAATATGAGTATGGAATTTTTCTCTTCTACGGTTTGGATTTGAATAGCTGGGAAATTGTTTGGTTCGTATGAAACAAATTGATATTCTGGATAGTCTCGAATGAATTCAATTAGATCATATGCTTTAAACTCTTTTTCATAATTTTGTGTTATCACTTGATTACTGATTGTTGGTTGCTCTACAATTTCTATATTTAATTCTTCTTTGATCTTGTTCATGAAGTCAGTTATTTCTACTTGGTTTTTTGGACCCATGATCACGATTGACCCTGTTTTGTGATAGACACCCGCATAGTGTTTATAGCGAAATATGAGTGTTTCTTGTTTCTCGTGATACAACACAGCGATTTCGTTGATGGATTCTTCTTTAAATTTGTTTGTCAGCTTTTTGTGGTATGTTTTATCCATTATGTGTCCGTTGCTTAGTTTGGTTTGGTTCTGTCTAATAAACTTTTTATCGCTGATCAAGTCTTCCATATCAGGGTATTGCTCTGCAACTATCGGAAGTACATCTTTATTGCTATGTGTAGTCCCACATTCTACACACGTTGTTTCACCACTCTTATCGCCGATTTGGTGATGGATTGTGTTATCGCAATCTTTGTTTTTACAACTAACTGATACATTCAATCGGATTATTCCGTTCGATGTTGTGTTTGCTACTGTCATATAAGTTATACAAAAAATTATAACGTTAAATGCCTTTTGGTTAAGGGTTGTGACTATATTTATTATATATGCCGACTTATTGGTATTATATCGTTTGTATCTACTGTTTTGTTCATAAATTCGCTTAACTCCAACTTATGGTCTTTGTTATAGTGAACTGTTACCGTTTTACTTCCCACAGTTTTAATTGTACATAGTACGTAATCTTGTTGAGGAGTTACTAAATCGTACTGCGTTGATGTATCAATATCCAAAACACGTTTACTTACGAATATTTTATCTTGTTCATCCATTGTGAGTACATATTTATCAATTTTATAATATGACTCGTGGCGTAGGGCGTCGTAGTAGATGGCGGGGAGTTCTTCGTCATATTCTCTGATGATCGATCGGTTCTTGATGACAACCGAGAAGAATTGTAATGAGTCCACATCGTCGGGAACCATGTGATAGATAACAACGTCAAAGGAAACTTTCTCACGCTGATCTCGTTTGATTATATTGAGTTCTTCCGTGTCCGCTGTAATCACTCGGTCTTTACGTGTGGGGTCTGTAAACAGCAAGTAATCTGTGAGTTCAACTTTCTGAGAGGCGTTGAGCGGATGTTTGTTTGGCACGCCACCGATTAGCCGAACACCATCCTCTGTTTCTTTCACGCATAAGAACCCATCATGTCCAAAGTAACCAATAGTGTAATGCATTGTCTTAGATATGTACGCTTGTAATATTGAATCTAAGTGATCAAACTCGTCTTTGATCTCTTCTTTGGAGTCAATGTATAGTAACATTATTATTCACCTACGTATGCGATAGTTTCTGATTGATTATTTGGACGTAATTTTGGTAATATATTAAATGATAGTACTTCCTCTTGAATTGTATTCAAATCATATTTATTGTATGTCGTTTTCATACAATCATCGAGAAGTAATTCAAATTCTGACTGAGTATAATCTGTGCCATTTATTGAAATGGTATCAGAAGGTATGGTGCGTTCATCCGCTCGTTCCAATAACAGTTCGCCAACAGTGTATCTAATCCAGATATCGTTACCGTGACACCATGGTACAACTTCGATTCGCCCTTTTAATTCATCAGGTATAGTCCGATCGATTGAGTGTAAGTTTACAACAATGATTTTCCCGTCAATATCGATGTACAATGTATTATGTGCCTCTACAGGTTTTAATTTACCACGGAGAAGTAGTGTTCCATCGAGTACTGTTACGTCTTCATCTATCTGATTTAACCAAATATTATTGTGTTCAATACTATTGAGCAAGTCAAAGGTTTCATCTAATGTTTGTACATTATATAAAATTTCAAAATAAGCACTTCTTTCTGAGTGATTGGTGAGATAGCCTGCCGTGATCGTTTCTGATTCTGACACGTGTACTGCACCCAACTGTCGTCCGTGATATCTACAGATAGAATCAAGTGAATCCATAATATACTCTGTTGGATATTCTTCTGGAATATCTTCTTCAGAGTTTACAACAATTGTTCTCATACATTATACTAAAAAGTGGTGTATAATAGATGTTTTGATGTAAAAATATTGTTTATAGATTTATTCTAATCGTCAAATGGAGTTTCTTGAGTCGTGACTCCATCTTGTAAGATAGCGAAGAGTTGTCCAGCAGGTGTCTGATCATCACGGTGGTATTCCATAAATTCTCTTGTGATGAGACCTTCTTCTTTGAGTCTACAGATGACCTCTGTCGTCCAGTTCGCTACGCAAACTTCTTCTATTTCATCATTGTGCCATTTCTGTACTAATTCTCGTGCTATATCTAAGTCGAATTCATTATCTTTGTTTACTGTCATATACTGTAAACAAAAATCTGTCACGTTAAATGTGTTACGGACCTTTATACCTCCCCCTGTATTGTTACTCTGTAATTAAAATATCTAATTCTTCTTTATCAATGGAATTTGGTTTCTCAATAACGGTTTTCGCATCGTTAAGTTTGTTTGGAATTCTGTTATACAAGTATTGTCTTGTGGTACTATATGCTGTTTGGTAATTGCTTAGTACAGACGCCTGCATACACAGTAAATCGGTAGCTGTTGAGTGTTTCAGTGTTTCAACTGACCACACGTTAGATTTCGAATCGATACGATCTCTCACTTGTTGTGCGTTTGATTCACTACTATCTATCAACTCGATCGCTTCATTTGTAATAGCCACCAGTGGCTCATCATTTATATCACGACCGAGTACCTTGGCAGCTGAGGTTTTGATTGCCTTGATAACCGTTTCATCGTATTCTCCATCGAAATCGCTCATAACCACTTTTTTAGCGTCTTGATACAGGGTTGTGACGGAAGAAGGAGACATGATCTCACGAGTGATCTTCTTGTTATCTCCTTCGTGTCGAACAACCGCATCGACAATTGTCTGTTGTCGATTGAAAAACCCTGTATCTTCAGCACTTACGTCGGAAGGTACCGTGACGTACTCAGGAATATCTAAGTCTTCGACAGGTGGGTGCTCTGTCGAGAGGTGGTCTATTAATCCATTCTCATCAGCATAGACGTAGGTTGCTAATGCCAACTCCCGCTTTTTTCGTGCAATATGCAAGTGCGATGCAACACCGATCTCCGATATTTTTCCATCTGCTCCATCGATCTTTTCGTACGATTCAGCGATCTCAGTTCGAGACGCATCTTCAACTTCTCGATTGTATAAAATATTTTCCTGTCTATCTGTTAACTGAAACACTGCAATATCTGGTGTATTCTCCGTAGGGTCTTTTTTAGTTACTGAACTCATGTGTATATGTATAATGTTGTTACGGGGGTAAATATGGGAATATCACAAACAGATTCAAACACTAAAAGTGTTTGTATTATCAATCAAAAAGTATAGGTCTACACCTTCAAGAAGCTATTCTCGAATTAGTCTTTTCATCAATACAAAGTCCTAAGGATTGCAATTGATTAAGAAATGTTGTTCCAATTTTATCATCACGCACGTGTAGGTTTAATACGTATTTTGTATCGTAAGGGTGTATTGATGCATCAATAATTGATGATTCAAATTCCAAAAACCCATGTAATTCCTGATCGGAGACTGATGGACACCACTCTTGCCATTCTGTAATAAATTCTGTTGAGACACCGCATCGATCGAGTAAAATCATTACTTCATTACAAATCTCAACCATGTCAATCCAAGAACCACAAATATGAACCGTCTTGTTAATATCTTTCATAACATTGTAAAATACAACCTTCAAAATAAAAGGTTTAACTGTTAAATTAGACTATATATTATATTACATTGTCTTTTGATTAGTGGTGCATTTCGATTTTTGTGTTTATTTTACTATTATTTTATAGTGAACCATTGAGTTTTGGGATTGGTTTGTATTATACAACCCTTACACCTTTGTGTTAAGAATGTTTAGTTTACTATATGGCATCATATACAAGAAGAAATTTCCTTGGAGGAACATTGTTTGCAGCTCTTATGAAAGCTGATTTGAATAGCATATATCAAAAAATAAGAAATAATCAAAAGCAAATTGGTGTTGGTATAGCGGTTATACTATTGTTAGTAATTTCAATGTCTTATTTCTTTGTCGTAATGGATTCTGATGAAGAAACCGATTCCTCGATTGATATTGAAATTACTGGTTATGATTCATCACCTAATTGTGATGGGTATTCACACAGTGGTGATGGAGACGTTGATGATCCATACCAGATCGAGAACGTTCATGACTTACAGTGTATCTCATCAGGGTATTATGAATTAGCAGATGATATCGATGCAAGTGGAACGGAAGAATGGAGAAATAATTTTGAACCAATTTCAACGTTCGATGATCACGTTGATTTCAAAGGACTTGATGGTAACGGATATACAATAACCGATCTACACATAGATAGCAACATATTAAATCACGGTTGTGATGGAACGGAGGCAGATTCCGTTCAAAAATGGACTGATACCAATGATTTAGCTTCAAGTGGTATGTTCGATTGCTTATCTGATGTGACCATAGAGAATATTACGTTTAACAGCACGTCACAAAATGCTGAAACTAAATATGCAGGGTTACTATCTGGTTACGTCGAAAATTCTGATTTGAGCGATGTAACTGTCGAAGATAGTTCACTTGAACATGATGGAAATGAAGATTCTATTGCAATAGGTGGACTCATTGGTATGGCATTCAACACTCATGTTGACAATATTGTAATAGATGATACGACTGTAGAAGGTGAAGATAATTATTACGCTGGAGGTATTGTTGGTTATCTAAATGATGATAGTATTATAACTAATTCTGAATATGTAAACAGTGTTGTAGAAGCCGAAGGTACATTTAATCCATCTGGAATCGAGTTGTATTCGTGGAATATAGGTGGGATAGCAGGATCTGTTTCTGAAGACGGAACAATTGAAAATTCATATTCATCTGGTACATTAGTGAGTCGAGATGATTCTAATTTAAACACGGACATAGAACATGATAGACCACCTGTTGGTGGAATCGCTGGCTTATCAGACGGCGTTGTATACGCTTCTGATTCATCGATGGATATTGTCACAAAAGCAGAATCGAACGATGGTACGATTGTTGGACATAATAACGGAACTGTTGATTCTGTATATTATCATGGTGGTACCAAATCGTTAGTAGGATATAACGCAGGTACAATCATGGACAGTTACACTACACAATCAAGTGATATTACGGGCTATGATGGTAATGGAGATTACCAGAACGTGTATACCTTAAATATCAATGAACTCGATACGCCCAACGGCGTTACAGCAACCAAAGTCGATTCTGAATCTTCGACAGGAGATGGTGCAAAAGATGAAATGATATTCTTGGACTTCGAGAATACTTGGGAAACAACATCTGAATTACCAACATTACAATTCAAAAACGAATAAAAATTAGAATTACATATAAATTTTTATCTTGAATTACCTGCGTTGGAATAATATTTTTTTATGTATACCGTAACACCTTTGGGATTGTATGTTGTAATTATAGTAATGATGTCACTCATTAGATTTATTGAAACGGTGAAAGCCACGTCTGATGAGTGGCACGGCTATTTTATGCTGTACGGTAATAGACCGTGATTGGTTGGATGACGATTTTTGAGTGATCCGAACTGGCTCTGACTTGAGATCGGAAATCCAACTCGTTTTGGAACCAACACGAAGCTTAGAATAATTTGTGTTGTCACTGAACGGGGATACTGTGCGGGAGTTAATCTCGACAGTAAGGATCACCGTCTGTCCACTTGGTGCAATGGCGAACATACTGCCCTGTCACGGCAGAGATGGGGGTTCGATTCCCTCAGTGGACGTGGCGTTGTGAGGTAGTCAGGTTATCCGCTCGATCTCCAGAATCGAGTACGGAGGTTCAAATCCTTCTACCGCCACTTCAGGCTTGTAGTCCTTAATCTGATAGAACAGCTCCTTTGCAAGGAGACGGCTCTGGGTTTGAATCCCAGCGAGTCCACTTCGGAGTCAGTTCACGTGGGAGTGATGTTTGGCTGTAGACCAAATCGTTGACGGTTCAAATCCGTCGGCTCCGACTCTGGAGAGTAGTAACGGGCGAAATCCAGACAACTTTGTATCGAATAACAAACAATCTTTGTAATGAAAGACACCAATACGGTTTCTAACTGAAACCACTCTGGTTTCAACGAACCTTCATTCGACGTACGATGGTTCATTTCGAAATCGTATTCGGTATGCTTCCATGGGGTAGTGGACACACGCCAACTGGCAATCCTTCAAGACTTTCGATCTTGAGACCCGAGTTCGAATCTCGGTGGAAGCATATGGAGTTGTAATTTAATCTGGGAAAGCACCTGCCTGAAGAGTAGGTTATGATTGTTCAAATCCATACAACTCCATCATGTGACGGTGTGTAATGGTATCACACTTGCCTTCCAAGCAAGAAATGAGCGTTCGATTCTCTTCCGTCACACTCAGCTGTGCGTTGAGACAGAAGTTCAATTTCTGTCTTTCATCTTGTCGGTGTGGTGCAATTAGTAACATAGTCGGCTGTTGACTGACTGATAGAGGTGCAAGTCCTCTCACCGACGCTCAGAGGAGCGTGAGGTAGTCTGGTATCCGTTCACCCTTCATGATGAGTACTACTTCAAATCCTTTCACAGACTTGGACGTGTAGTTCAGTTAGGTCAGAACGTCGATCTTCTAAATCGAAGCTCAGTGGTTCAAATCCACTTACGTCCGTAAGGGAGTATAGCTCAATCAGGTAGAGCACTCGGCTCATAACCGAGCGGGTCACGGTTCGAGTCCGTGTATTCCCATAGAAACCAAAAAGAAACCAGGCTGTATTCATTCATATTTCAACATCCACTGAATCAGTGGATATTCTGCAGAGATGTGGTCTCTTTCTGATTTCTCTGTGATTCATAAAGAAATCTTCTTGGTACCAAACGATACTATTACACTACAACAGTGTGTTGTCTATATATGGATTCAGTACACTTTCTCGGCGTTCAGACTGTCGTTGATGAACCACCAGAGTTTATTTTCGAATGTCAACTGGAATCTGGCGTTGATTATGATGGTAAGTTCGATGTTGGATTCGGATTGGCAGAATTAAGTGGTGAAAAATGCTTTGTTATTTTTACTGATCCAAATCAAAACGTCATTGGAGCAATATCAGAAGATGAATCTAAAGAGATCATCAGTACACTACTTTCAAAAAAAGAATACAAAATCTGTATCAACTATGAAAATGTCCATATTGAAGAAATAGGTAATAGAGAAGGATATATCAAACCAATATTTGGTCGTGATCTTGGATTATCGTATGACTATGTGAACAGTGTTTCTGTGTCTGATAGTCATTTGAATAAATTTGAAGAAATGCGAGAGATTTTATTGATGGAGGGAAACCATGACTGATGAAGCAATAAAGAAGTGTAAACATTACCATAAAACGATAGTAAACTTATACGAAGTGTTTAAAGAGGACCAAGATTTACTTGAACAAATATACCACTCTCAGCCAATTGTTAATACGGACATCTATCATGATGAGGTATACTATGCTTCGGAATCATTTCCAGAGATTTCTATGAGGTCTAAAGAGTTTGATACCATCGGTCACATGCGTTTTGGATTGCGAGTGAGAACAGAAGAGCCAATACAAGCGATCGATCGAATTAAAGAGATCCTTAAGAAACAAGACGCTGATGATATAGTTGAAATCGAATCTATATCTGAATACAGAGATGGCATTGATGAATTGTTATTAGAAATCCCATCTGCGCTATCTACAGCTGAAAAAATAGACGGAGAATAATTTCCGTTTTCCGATCTGGTGGTTCTATTAGCGATAATTTAACCGTAAGCAGAGTACTCAACTTATACAAATATCTATACTAATATTGCTATCTTAGAGCGTTATTGAATCATATGCAATAGAATTAGTATTGTTAAACAATTGAGATCAAAGAGTTTAAGCTGGTAGAGAATGGATGAGTAATCGGAGGAACACAGAAAGTTCGTTCAGAACGAGACTGTGAACCTAATCAACCCATTATGGTAGGGAAATACAACGAAACCACGTACGAGTTCGACGGTGTTGATGAACTGTCGAATACGGTATCGACGCTTGAGGACACGTTCTCAGCCTCAAAAGAGAAATCAGATGCGAAGGTACTGTGTATGATTGATGATGGTGACGAGTGGTTGCAGGACTACGATAGGACGCCACTGGTTGTATATGAAGATGGAAACCCCGTCAACGGCGCAGCTGTCTCGAAACATGATAAATATTACACGGTAACGCAGTTCCACGAACCGTTCGAGGCACTTGCTGATGCCCTTTCTAAGGAGAATATCAATCCAAACGGTCACATCACGATCGGACAATTTCGTAAGCGGCTCACGTCCCAAATCGAGTTCAGTGATGTCTCGATTACAGACCCGACTGGACACGACGTAGAACTCGGTATGCGTATCAATACGGCTCACAACGGATTTTCCGCTGTGAGCATCGAAATTGGCGCTGAACGGCTTGTTTGTTCAAATGGGATGACTGCATGGGATTCGCAGTTCTCGTACAGTCACGAACACAATCAAGGTCCATTTAATGCAAGTCTGATGTTCCACGCCGTCGAATCAATCATCGATAACACTGACCGTATTGAGGAACGTTTTGAGCGAGCACACAACCAACAACTACGGAGTAAAGACGAACTGTTTCTACTCCTGCTGGACTGTGGTATCGAGTGGTTGTTTGATGATCCACTTGATGCACTTCACGAATCGTTTAATGCGGAACGTGAGTGGCACAATAACCCACGGCAGATGGAAGAAGCACCAAGCCTCTACGACGCCTACACGGTAGGAACGTACGCTATTGACCATCTCGCTGATGATCAGAGTAGTGAACGGGCACTCGACACAGCCAGAGGGCGACTCACGACGATGCTCGAAACATATGATGGTAGTATCCCATCTGCGGATGAACTCGTCTCAGGAACTGTTGAACGACGTACAGAGGCAATCACGAGTGGCGAAGATCTACACTGTGAAGGAGAACGAGAAATCGTCCAATCCATCGCCAGAGCAATCTAAACAGATCGGTGGACAGGCGAGACGTGTTCAAAATAAGTATAGCGGTTTTTTCGTTTATACAAACTCGAAATTACTTCACTCAGTCTTCCGTGACTCAATACTCGATACGTAGTCTCTCATAGAGTAACGCTCTTGTTATAGATCTCTACGAACATCTGAACACCCTGCATGTAAACACCGAACTCTGTCACCGTAGCAATACTCCCATCAGGATTCGAACCTGAGTATCCACGTCCAAAACGTGGTGTGATTGTCCGCTACACTATGGGAGTGATGAGGTAGACAGGATTCGAACCTGCGAAGACCTGAGCCACTGTCTCTTAAGGACAGCCCCTTTGACCACTCGGGAATCCACTCAATATAGTGGTTTCAAAACCAAATGAAGAAAGTGAGCCACAACCCATCTCCGAAAAAAACGAGTAGACGTAATTATGACTGTTTCATCACAAAAATGCATCTGATTGGAGAGGCAAACCACACAGTGATGAAACAACCATCATATTATACACAACAACGTAATAAAGTAAAAGTGTTACGATATTATATATAAACGTAACAAATTTAACCCCTTGGTGAGTTGTTTAAAATACAATGTCAAATAATTTAAATAATCAGAACTTTGCTAACGTAGAGACAAACAACCAAATCATGCAAGATACGTACAACGCACTCAATACGTTGGAAAGTCACATGGCAACAGGTGACGAATTAACAGAATCCGAATTATACAACTGTGTAAACAATATTATGAAAGGATTAGAATACATGGATGAATACGATAATAATAATAAGAAAAAAGAAATTGAAAATATTTTAGAAGTATTTAAACAAACAAACCCACGATTACAACAAGAATTCACCCGATTTGAAAATACTTAAGTAATTCAAAATATAATATAAATATATGAGATGCCCATATTGTAAAGTAAAAAACAAATTTACTACATTAGAAGAGAAAAAATTCATTAGAATTGTTGAGTGTGATCTGTGTCTTACAGTTACCACGCTACTTGATGGTAAGATACGAAGCTACACAACGTATGATGGTGATCAAACAATCATCAATTGTCCATTCAAATCGAATTCTAATTCTGTTTGATTTTCAATAACCGTATTATAAACTATAGTAACACTTTTGTGGTGTAAATGTTTATTATATAATATAATGAAATCGTTAGTAAATACATTTGAAAATAGAGGAATATCGCCTGTTGTTGGTGTTATATTACTCGTAGCAGTAACAGTAGCGTTTATCGCATTAGCATCAGTAATCGTGTTCGACCTATCTGGTGAAACCAGCGAACCAGCTGATGCGAG
>LKMJ01002524.1_pt1 | contig 16845 bp, 24 predicted proteins | sample 643391 | NCBI WGS metagenome assembly LKMJ01 (sample SAMN04112250, study PRJNA286221) | soda lake metagenome | biome: soda lake; feature: Kulunda Steppe; material: water; isolation source: sample PL-Br10 brine of Picturesque Lake | place: Russia: Kulunda steppe | collected 2010-07
CAATTGGGCTAGCAATCACTGATTGCTAGCCCAATTACAATCAGTATTTCTAGTAACCACATCTGCTCTGATTACCAGGTAACCAATTGCAATCAGTCTGGTAACGAAAAACAACATTCCGACGATGGCTTGCAAATATTTACATATTACTTGGCAGCAAGCAATCAGCATGTTTGGCTCTATTATTGTTTGAGCCTCAGAAAATGAGCAAGCGAAGCAAGCTCATGCACAATCAAAAGAAGACGCATGAGTCCAAAAAAAGAAGACACCAACAACACAATGAAATGAATTTACCACTTTGCCATAATGAAATGGGTTTCTATGTGCGGCCTCTTGCTGTCCACATCAAACGCTTGATGTGTGAGACAGTTGGCTTGGGCCACAGGAAGGGCTCAATGAGGCAGCTCCCTGGAGGCATGCCAACGCTGCTGAGCATACAACACTTCCATAGCAACTCGTTAACACGCAAATCAAGAAGACCAATCACGCAACTCAGCCACTCTAGGTCACTGATCATCTCGCACTCTGCCCACAAACTCCGAAGGTCTTCTCCAGGACATAACAACAGGACAACAGACCATCCACAGCAAACACAGCGGTGCAGGGCTCAAGCTGGATACCCCTGTTGGAAACATTGTTGCTGTGCTCATCACGCTGGTCCCTCAGCTGTGCCTGGGGCAGCGCCCTCTGCTTACTTGCATCAGTTCTCTGTCACTGGCCCACTCACTCAGTACAAGTACTCAGTCTCGCATGAACTTGTACAAGGATGCATCAGAAGTTCTGTTTGGTCCCACCCTGCACAAACGCGATCTCGCGAGCGATGCACATTCTACCCTGACCAGCTAGCCCGTGTGTGTGTGTGTGTGTGTGATGTGGCATGCTAGCTGCCGGTGGCTGCCTGCAGATGCTGAGATACACGCAGCGCAAGACCCTCCTGTGACTGCCGCAGCCGCTGCCGCACCTCCGTCCCTTGCTGCTGCTGCTGCTGCTGCTGCTGCTCCACCTCCTGCTGCCGCTGCTCCTCTACGTGCTGCTGTTGCCGCAGTTGCTGCTCGTTTTCCCACAGCCACTGCTTGTGCTGCAGCTGCTCCAACTCCTGCTGCTGTGCAGGTCCCCAGCTGCCCCTGTTGCCCTGCTGCACTGGTGTCTGATCTGGGGGCCCCAGTTGCTGCGGCTGCTGCTGCACCTGCTCCAGCTGCGGCTGCGCGTGCTGGTGTTGGTGGCGATGGCGGTTCCTGTAAGCGCGCAGTTCGCTGTCTGGCAACGGGTGCGATACAGGCGGCTGCTCTTCTGGGGCAGCACCAGCGCTGCTGGCCAGCTTGTGCAGGGAGATGGCCCTGCGGGGAACAGGCAACACAGGCAGGGGCCATGCAGGGTGGCCTCCTCTCTGCTCATCAAACAGACGCCGCAAGCTCGCCCTTACCAACCTCTTGCAGCATTTCACATGCTTCAAGCTCCCACATTAAGCAGATGGACACTGGAGCTTCTCTCGCCGCGATTGGCATATCAGGGGCATGCTAAGGTCCGTATGTGCTGGCGAGCTGCACCAGCACCGTGCTGGTACGCCGGTGTGCGCACGCGGGCTCACAGCTAGTGCACCATGCGTGTATTTCTTGCAGGCTCAAGAGCTGGTGCACCATGCGTGTGTTTGTTGCGGGCTCAAGAGCTGGTGCACCATGCGTGTGTTTGTCGCGGGCTCAAGAGCTGGTGCGCCATGGGTGTAAGCATCAGGGCCTTTTTGGCAGCAAGACGCACACCCACCTGTTGTGGGCAGCATGTGAGTTGCCCGGGTCCAGGCCAAGCACGGCATCGTAGTCCCGCAGCGCGTCCCCAAAGCGCCCCAGCTTGGCCAGGCAGTACGCTCTGCGGTTCCCAGAGGGTGGCAGCACATGTTTTGTACTATGGCTTTTTCAAGCTGACTGTCTGAGCCAATTTGATTGCTTGAGGCACTTGTCTTCTATGTTGCACATGCGGGACACCAAAAATGGGTGTGTGCTTGCATGTACGCGCGCGCGCACACTGCCTCCCCTTGACCACGCCCCCATCCGCCAGTGCCGCTGCCCCGCCCCCTCCCCCGCACACCTTTGTTGATATTGATGCCTGTCGCACGCAATGCGGGGGGTGCGTTGCGTGCTGTGAGGGGCTATCGTGCAGAGAGGGCGGGGGACGGACCGACCGGTACCGGCGTCAATATTAATTGCAAGCACGCGGAAGCCGAGGTCAAGCAGCACAGCGCGCCCCCCGCCCCCCCTCCTGCGCGCGCCACTGTCACAAGAACGCCCGCACACAAAAACCAGGCACCAAATGATGCACGCGGGGCGCGGGAAGAGGCACAGCGCGGCACTGTAGGCCGGGGACACCTTGCCCCGGAGTGCACCGTTCGCCAAGCCGCGGCCACCGGCGGAGTCCCCGCGAACTGCGCTGTCCAGCCATCAATGCCTTATGCCGCAGCGTCCATCCGGTACATTAATCCGACTGTCCCAGAAACGGGCCAATTACCTGCTTAGGGTTAGCTTTGCTGCCTGAACAGGCACTCAAAGTACAAAGCACATGCCGCCGAACAGATGACGGACACTCACATCAACAGGCACATGGCAGCGCTTGCCTTTCTTCTCTGTTGCAAGCACATCCCCCAAGGGCCCCGACCTGGCCAGGCAGCTCATCCTGTGCTTCAAGGCATTGAAAGCACGTGCACATGGCGCGCTTTACTGGTGGTGCACAGCGCCATGATCGCACACACACGTGCGTTGCTTGCGGATCCATACAGCCCCTCCAGGCGTGCTGCTGCCACCTGTTATTGCAATGCTGGATGTTGCAGAGGTGTGCTGGAATGGCATGGCTTACATGCGTTGATGCAATGGCATGGTTTCCTGTTCCTGCGCACCTGTTGTTGTGAAGCCGGATGTTGCCAGGGGTTGCTGCAATAGCGGCATCGTAGTCTCTGATGGCCGCGTCGTACTCACCCTGCGCGCCAAAACGCGGGCGCAAGCGTGTGTAAGCACAAACTCTGATGTGCAAGTGGCTGCGCATTCACTTCAACAGGAGAGGGGCATGTCTTGATGGACGCCCTGATAGATGGCTTGCGCGCCCTTAACCTGCAGCAGCTGCGCATCTCGCAGCGAGGAGTGAGGGCTGCAAGGTAACACGTGCCAAGCATGCAACAGAGGGCGCGATGCGCATAAGGGGCACTCCCCAATAGCATTATGTAACGCACCTCACAAGAACAAGCGCCTGCTCACGGCCTCACGGCCTCACCCCAAACAGCCAAGGCAAGCACTGGCCCAACACTCCCAAGCGCGAGGCCTCCATGTACCAAGCCCTGCCCCCCCCAGCGCACCAGCCCCCGCAGCCAAGGCATGGCAGCAGGCGCTGCCACCTAACACCCTGCAACAAGCGCTGCATCTTACCAGCCTGCTCCTGCAATGAAAGCCGACATGAGCTGAGCGCTGCTGCCTCCACCAGCCCCCAGCGCACCAGCTGCTGCAGTCGCTGAAGGGCATGGCCTAGCGCCACTGCCCCACCAGGCACACCCCGGCTGGGCACAAAGTCTGCCCCACCTGCTGTGCCCTCCTGCGCCGCACTGCCTCGCGCATGCACAAACTCACCAGGCGCCGCACTGCCTCGCGCATGCACAAACTCACCAGGCGCCGCAGCGCGTGGCCGCGGAGCGCAAGACACTGCACCTCCTGCTGAGGGTCCAGGGCCAGCGCAGCGTCAAAGTCCTCCACGCAGCCCTGCAGGGATGTCAGCCGCGCATACGCCCATTGCGTCGCACGAACATGCAGACATACATGCAGCCAAGCGCACACCCGCGTCGCACACATACAGTCTGCTGCATGCCGGTGTCGCACACTTACAGCCTGGCGCATGCCGGTGTCACACACGCACACACACATACGTAGACTACATGCGTGCCAGTGTTGCAGCACACATGCAGGGACGCAGAGGCAGCACGCAGGAGTCGAGGGTGTGCAGGCTGCAGAAGGAATGGAGCAGCGCAGGGCAGATGGTGTGCACAAGGAGCTACTCAAGCGGCGTGAGGTACAGCCGTCAGACAAATATAAATCCACAAATGGAGCTCACGCACATTGAGGGGGGAGGCGGCAAGGCACGCCCACCTCTGCTCATGCGGGTGCCCAGCAGAGATAACAAAAGCGGCTGCAGACTCTTGCATGCATCAATCAGCACGCCCCTACCTTCAGGTCATTCATCGCGCGCCGGCACTGCCCACGATTCCTGCGCGCATATGTGCATGCACACACACCAACACGATTCCTGCGCACATACCAACATGATTCATGCACACACACCAACACGATTCCTGCACACATTTGCGCACGCACACACACCGACACGATGTTTGCTGTCCCTCTCATCAGAGAGCTCTGTGGTGCTCTCTCTCAGCGCTTGCACGCAGCTAGATTGGCTGCCTCAGGAATGATGGTGGCACTCACTCCTCACTTGTTGAACAGGTGAATAGGCCCCTTCCCTTGCAAAACCAATGCCCTTCAGCGCACAAGCGCAGGCCTAGGCATGGCGCATGTAACGTCACCTCTGAGGCGCTCAGCACTTGAGAGGCGCTCAGCACTTGAGAGGCGCTCAGCACTTGAGAGGCGCTCAGCGCTTGAGAGGCGCTCAGCGCTTGAGCGGTGCTCTGCACTTGAGAGGTGCTCTGCACTCCCAAGGCGCCCTGCACCCGATGTGCGGGAGCGGGGCCATGTATGCTGTGTGCACATGACCTGCCCAGGCCAGGCTCGTGTTCACACACTGCGTCACCTGAAGTACTCTGCAGTCTCTGGCGCCAGACTCACGGCTTGGTCAAAGTCCGCCAGCGCTCTGTGCAGCTGCCCTAGGTTCTGCAGGCACGGAGGCAGCAGGGCAGCCGGCACGAGCCAGGGCGCAGTCAGTTTCGCGCGCTCGGGTTGCAACCGCCAGTTTTGCGCACACACTGCGGACGGGCTGGCTCAAGCAGGGAAGAACACAGGTGAGCACAGACATGAGCTCAGGGCCTGCATGGACTGCCCCCTCAGAAATGGGTGCGCATGGGGTGTAGCGCGCGCCATGCATGCAACACTGTGTACCCATGTTCATAGGTATGAGAGCACATGCACACGAGCAGCGCTGGCTGTGGGGCTTATTTCCCTGGCCATTGCCCTCTCCACATCCTCACGTGCTTGCAGGAGTGGGCGCGCACACGCACATGCCCACACACTTGCACTGTGTACTAGTAATACACAGTAATACAGTGTTGCACATGTACGCATGCAAACACACATGCACTCGTATTAACATATACACAAACAAACACTGGCACACACACATCACGTGCACTGGGGCTGATGATCAGGCAAGCCATGCAGAAGAGTGTCGGGACTGAGGTGGCTGAGTGTGCGCACCTGGTACAGCAGGCCGCGCGCGTTGTAGGACAGTGCACCATGCTCCTCCACTGCGATCGCGCTGGAGAAGTCCTGCAGGGCCTGGTCATAGCTGCAAGGCGCACAGGGACAGGATGGGTGATGCGGTGCACCCTTGGGTGGATGATGCGCGTGATTCCTGTGGGCTGCAGGCATGGTGTGTCTAAAGCCCTGCAGGGCCTGGTCACAGCCACGCGGTACTAAGGGCAGGCTGGGTTGATGATGGTCACAGCCACGCGGCGCACAGGGCAGAGAGTGGGTTGATGATGCGCACAGGGCAGAGGGTGGGTTGATGATGAACACAGGGCAGAGGATGGGTTGATGATGGTCACAGCCACACGGCGCACAGGGCAGATACTGGGTTGATGATGCACACAGGGCAGAGAGTGGGTTGATGATGCACACAGGGCAGAGAGTGGGTTGATGATGCACACAGGGCAGGCTGGGTTGATGATGGTCACAGCCACACCGCGCACAGGGCAGAGGGTGGATCGATGAAGCACACCGAAATTGAACTTGGTGCACGTGTGTGGGGGTGGTCCACCATGGTGGTAGCGTCAAGGTGCATGCGTGCTACACAGGCTGCAGTATTGCAGAGGCGGCCGCTCTTACTGACGTGTCAGTGCGTCAGTCTATTAGGCTGTACCAGTAGCTGCAGAGTCCAAGGGGGCCCTGCTCACAAGGCAGGGAGCCCCTGCAAGTGCTCTGCAAGGAGCAGGGCTGCATTTGTGTGTGCAAGGCAAGGGAGGCCTTGAGTGATACGCGGGGTGCGGGGTGAGGAGCCTGAACGTGCGCATGTGCGAGGCGCGAGGAGCAAAGGGGTTGCAGAGCAGGGGTGGGCAGCGAGTGCGGCGCGGACCTCTGAGGCCCTCATGATTATCCACGGCCAGGAGCCGCCCTGCCAGCTGCACCTGCTGGTTGCCCTGATGTGCTCCCTCACCCTGCCATTCAAACTAGCTGCACATTTGCACACTCACTTGCCCTGCCGCTCGAACAAGGATGCACGGTTGTGGTAGGCTGTCGCATTGCGGGGCTCCAGCTCGAGCGCTTTGGTGTAGTCCTTCACGGCGTCGTCCACGGCATTCATCCTGCAGTTGCGTACGCAACGGCCGCACCACGCGTATGCACTTGCTGCCAGCGCACCTGTGGTTCCTCAATTTGTGCTCCGCACACTGCCAGGGCTGCACACTTCAGCACTCCCCACTTTCCCCATCACCCCCCACCCCCTTCTCTCTCTCTCTCTCTCTCTCTCTCTCTCTCTTTCTCTCTCTGTCTCTCTCTCTCTCTCTCTCTCTTACTTGTCCTCTTTGTGCAAGCCTGTCCCTCCTCCACACACATGCGCATCACACTTACAGGGAGTGGCATGCACAGCACGCCTTACAGCCCACCAGGCGCCCCGCACCTACCTGTCATGGCTGAAAGCCCGGTTGTAGTAGGCGCGACAGTGGTTGGGTGACAGCTGGATGGCGACGGTGTAGTCAGCAATGGCCTCCCTCATCATGCCCTGAAGATCACAGCAGATCAGACCTCAAGGGCACGCCATCCATGTCCCCTCTCCATCACGCCCTTGCGCAAAGGCTGCACACCCCTGGCTTGACACACCTCGAGGCCCTGGCTTGACACACCTCGAGGCCCTGGCTTGACACAACTCGAGGCTTGACACACCTCGAGGCTGCACACACCCCTGGCTTGACACACCTCGAGGCTCCAGGCAAGAGCCTCAATAAGGCTCCCTGGCCTCAGGCCTGCCTGCTTAATTGCAGGTCTGCCTCCATTGGCTATGGAAGTGCCTCACTGAACATAAATTGCCAGCCACAGAACGAGAGGGGCCGCAGTGTGAGCAGCAGGAGGCTCTCCCTAAGCCTAGCACTGAGCTCCAGAGCAACAGCAGTCCCCCTCGTAATGGCTTAAGGCTTGACATCAGCCAGCAAACTCCACTGGACCCCCAAAACACGGTTTTTCCTGCGATGCTCCAGTGATCTTAAGCATACATATCCAAGCACTGACCAAAAGGGAACGACCAAAGTCCAGTATGTGGATGCCACTATGGCATCCTCCTACTCCTGCACAGAGGAGCGGGAGGGCTTGCGCCTCATCCCTTTGGCCATCTTGCACACGCTACCACAACACGCTGCGACAAGGAAGCTTGATCGACGATCACATCTATTACAGCGCAAGAAAAGGGATCAGCCGCCCGCTCACCCCTCTCAAGTTCCAACGCATGCCCCTGGCCCTGAGCAGCCGTGTTACCTTACAGCTGCAAGCACAGCGCAGGGGCCAAACCTTGAACTGCCCCTGCCCGCATCCAGGGCCCGCCCAATGCCTGTGTGGCCCACATCACGCACCGCTTTCCTGTATGAGAAGCCCCTATTGTGGTAGAAGTCGGCTGAGATGGGGTCGAGTGTGATGGCTGTGCTGAAGTCCTGCAGGGGGATGCCAGCAATGTGGGTGCAGGGGTCAGGTGCCAGGGGCAGGTGCTGGGGGCAGCAGAGCAGCAGGGAAGGGGAGAAGGGGCCAAGGCCAGAGAGCTAGGCATTCAGAGTGGGGGTCGGAGGGGGTCGGGGGAGAGGGAGGAGGAGGAGGAGCAGGGGCAGAGGGAGGGGGATGGAAGGTGTGGAGGGTTGTTTTTGCCTCAGGCAACGGCCGTAGCATCCCTCGCAGGACGTGTTGGCGCACTGTGATACGTGTTGGCGCACTGTGATACGTGTTGGCGCACTGTGATAACCTGTTGGCGCACTGTGATACGTGTTGGCGCACTGTGATAACCTGCTTGGCCTGCAATGTCCATTCAATGTCAACGCTTCAAGCATTCCTCGCCAGACTCCAACCAACCAAGCGGAGACGAGGGGCTGTCAAATTGAAGTGCCCAGCATTCATGGCACTCATTGGGGATCATATGCCCAAGGGCGCTCCTAGAGTGCCAGACATCGACAGCGGTACCTTCCTGGTAAGGGGTTGGACCCTGACCCTCAAACGCCCTTACCTGCACACCCTTACCTGTGTGCAAGTTGTCAAGGCGACCCAGCCAACCAAACTTGCTCCGCAGCACTGCCATGATGCGCTGCCGCACATGAGCCATGGTGCAACGCTGACATCGACCTGGAAACGAGGCTCGAGCCCCTCCACCCAAAGCCTCACACGCCCCTCCCACACTCCCTGCTGCTCACCTCAATGGCCCCCCTGAAGTCCCCCTGCTTGTCCTTGGTGATGCCGCGATTGTAGTGCGCGTAGCTACTGGTGGGGTCAAGCCGGATGGCTGCTGTGTAGCACTCCACAGCTTCAGCAAACTCACCCAGCTGCAGCGTGGCAGCAGGACCACAACACACACTCTGTCAGGGTGGTGCAGCGCCAAGCCATGTGAGGCAGTCCTTGAGCCGTAAAAAAAATGCCAGGCAAGTGCTTTGTGCTGATACCTTGTCGGATGGAACCGGCGCCTTGCCTGCACCTTGTCTGCACCAAATGGTGCCGAATGGGCCAGGCATTCGTGCTGTTTCTGTACCAGCAGGATTCAAAGGAAGACACGCTTTCTTGAAAAAAGGCTTTCTTGAAATGATGACTGAAAAAAGTATCGCCTGCGCGTTCAGGCGGTGGTCGCGGCGTGCCAAACAGTGCACCTGCAGGTGCCTTCCCCGACCGTCAAGTACCCCCCTGGTGCCCCTCCTGCGTCCCCCGTGAAAGGTTTGGTGCTTAGTTTGTTTGCGTTGGTATTTAGGCAACAAGGGCGGGCGGGGGAAGGGGTGGGCGTGCTGTTCCAAGCCGTGTTTGCACGGAGTGCATGTGTACCCCAGGCCCATCTGCCCCTCTGCGCAGGCGTCCCCCGCGACACAGCGCACCCCGCATTGTGTGCGACAGGCACTCCAGTCAGCAATGGTGTGCGGGGGAGGGGTCGGGGCAGCAGCGCTGCCGGACACCGACTTGGAAAACCCTGTTGAGCTGGTTGGTTGGGGCAGTTGAGCTGAGCACTGCTAGCGGGTGAGGGCGTGGTCAAGGCGCAAGCACTTCCTGATGCAAGCATGCGCGGAGTCCAGCAATGCGTCGTGCTTGCATCTCAGGGGAGCTGTGCATCCCTGTCCTCCCCTCACGCGCCCGCCTGGCGTTCAAACAAACGACAGGTGCAGATCCGCTGCTGCTGCTGCTGCTGCTGCTGCTGCTGCAGCGTGCCTGCTCAGTGCGCAGCATGCCTGCTTTGTGTGCGGTGTGCCTGGCTGGTGAGCAGCGTGCGCGGCCCGTCACTGGCCTCATCTTTCTCCTACCAAGCAGGGGTAGCATGGGTTGGGTGCATGCCCACACTTCAGTACCTCAGCACGTTCATTCATGGGCTCACATTGTCATAGCAAAATTCTTTGTCATGGGAAAAGGCTCACCATGTCATGGAGAAAGCCCTCCAGCACCTGGCTGACTAATGAATAGACAATCACGGATTCCTCGAACCTGGGCACGTCCAGTCAGAGGCTCACCTTGTATAAGAAAACCCATTGTCATGGGAAGAGGCTCACCTTGTCATGGGAGAACCCCTTATTGAAGTAGGACTTGAAGTGGTTGGGGTCAATCTCAAGGGCCTGCGCGTACTCCTGGATAGCTGCGCGGTAGTTGTTTGCCTGCGCATGTGTGTGCCACAGGCGGCAGCGCAAGGCAGACAATGTGGGAGCAGGTTGCATGCGCCACATGCATACGGCTATGATGCGCATGGCTCTTGTGCAGCAGGCGGTTGGGAGCAAGCTTGGATGCTGCTGCGTAGGCTGGCTGTATGCAGCTGTGGTAGCTGCCTGTGCGCTGTAGCCTGCATGCTGCTGCTGCTGCTACTGCTGCTGCATGTCCGCCCGAACAAGCAAGTGCTGTAGCGCTGGCTGCCTACATGCTGCGACTACTGAGCTGCAGCAGCCATGAATGAAAGGATCAAAGACCAAAACTTTGCTACTCTGTAAGCTGTCTCAAAAGGAAGATTCAAGCATGTGCCATGACAGTAAATGAATTAACCAGCCCACCAACCAATTCACAGATCCATACACAAACGCACTCGCAGTTGTGCCTACCTTCCGCAATGCCAAGCCACGCGCATGGTGGGCATCCAGAGCCTGGCGCCTGCGAACACAGTGTGGGACGCGCAGAGAATGGACAACCTGTTGTCCAGGGGCTTGCTTGTGGTCGTCCCCCTGAGAACCCCCCCAAACCATCTCACTAAGGTTTCCAGGACAGCTCCTCATGTTCTGAGCAGACAGAGGGATTGAGGGCACCCAGAGTTCCATCCCTATGGTGCGGGTTCCAGCCTGCTGCTGCTGGTTTGCCTGCTGGAATTGCAAGGTCCCCAAATTTGACTGTTTCCGACCAATTGATTTTACTTATAGCTTTCTCATCATATGAAAAAAGAAGATTTCATTGGTCAATAGTGAACTTCTGAAGACTTGTCAACGTCCTGCAAATGTCGCCTGTGCATTCTGTGCCCTGGGTATTCAAAAAATGTGTGACACAAGAACAGCAAGAACAGCAAACCTTAGCAAGCAACCGGAAAGCTCCTTCAGGAAGGAACACTCTCTCAAGCTCATTCAAATCCAAAACCTGCACCTAAACTTAATTGAAATTTGTACTTAAAATTTTTTATCTTTTCACTCATGATATACCCCAAATACACCTGCCGCGCCTGCTGCAGAAGGAATGGGTTTTTAAATATCTCACCTCCACATCCCTGCCCTGCTTTAACCCTTCATCCTCTTCACACAAATGCGGAATAGCATTATATTGTTGTGATAATAACAATCATCTCTTCAAAATTGGCAATTCATGTATGTATGTGGGGGAAAACGGAAGGCGATTTCCTCCCATGACACCTGTTTAGTTGGCCTCCGGGCCTTTTCATCACATCCCAGTTTGATCCAAGGGGGCGGAAGCTAGAAACATTATGTTTAGGCTCCTGAAATCACAAGGAAGTGAGCTGCTTGAGCATCGGTGCTCAATCTTCCACCACTCTATTTTTTCCCTCTTCACCGTGGCCCACACACAGCCCCCCTCCCCGCCAGATGCAGCAAAATATCAGCTTTCTTATGCAATTTTTAGGACAAGAATGGTGCAGGGGTTGCAGAGATAAGTTGGACGACAAAGCACGCAATTAAGACAAACAAAGCACGCAATTAAGACAAACAGAGCACGCAATTAAGACAAACGAAGCACGCAATTAAGTGAGACAGTTGGGCTTGCAGGGGGTGGGCCGCTCATGGGGACAATCTTGTGCGCGCATGTGTGTGTGTGCGTCCAGCCCCATGCAACGAAAGGCTTCAGGCTGCAATCATAAGAATCATTGGCAGCAAACAGACTTGCAATGGGCAACTTCACAACGCAGACGCGGCCATTTAGCCTCCCTTCTTCATTTTTGCCCCTGCAGAAATACACACATACACGCTCCCCGCCCCCAACACGCGCGCACACACCTGCGTCGCGCCTGCAGCACATCCTCGGTGCTGTAGCCCGCGTCGTAGGAGGTGCGCCGCGAGACTGGCGACAGACCTGGCCCCAGGCCTGCCGGCGAGCTACTCCGTAGGTGCTCCTCAGATGGCTCCTGCTGGCCTGGCGGCGGCAGCGTCTGCTGCTGCTGCTGCCGTGTTTGCTGCGGCGTCTCCTGCTGAAGCGTCTGCTGTGGCTGCGAGTGCAGCGTTAGGATGCTCGCCTGCTGCGGCTGGTGCCGCACACGCAGGGGCAGCGGCTGCGAGGCGCTGTCGCCGCCGCTGCTGTACACGCCTGGGGGTAGCCCCTGGGACCACGCGTCCAGCAGGCTGCCGGTGCTGGCCCGCTGCTGCCGCAGCGCGCCGACGGTGCCACTGGCCTCCCCTGCATATGTGTGTTTATGTGTGCACGTATGTGTGCGCGCGTTGCGTGCGGGAGTGTTACTACAGCGGGCCACTACTGTGAGAGCGAGTTGCTTTTGTGGAGGGCAGGTTGGCATGGGAGGGCGCAAGGGGCAGTGCAAGGGGCAGGGGACGGCCTTGCGAGTGACCTCGGCACCCTGCAGTCCTACCAACGTGCTGCGCTGAGGCCTTGCAAATTGCTGACAGGCGCATGTTTTAGTTTGATTATTGCTAGTTCGTTCGTTCATTTGTTTGCAAATCCTTTCATGTGTCTATTATGTGTGTCTATTATGTGTGTGTACATGTGCGAGCATGCACGTGTTGCGGCCGTGCCCAGCTTTCGTGTCCGTGACAAGTGCATGAGCCCATCAGCAGCAATCTATAGCACAGTGGGAGCGGGGGCTGGATCACGGCCTGCCATGCCTTTCACACAATCTTTGCAGAGCGGGGGCTGGATTACGGCCAGCCATGTCTTTCACACAATCTTTGCAGAGCGGGGGCTGGATCACGGCTTGTCATGCCATTCACACAACCATTGCAGGCCGAGGCACACGCTGTGCTTGTCGGCACTTGCAAGTATGCGATCCAAGTATGCGATCCAAGCTGCGTTTGCACCGGAGTGCAGCGTGCGGGCAAGCAGTCGCGGTATGCCTGTGCACAAACGCACTTCCAAGTACGCGAGCCCTACTCCTCACCTGGGACCAAGGCCATTGGGCTGCATCGGCCATCACTGCAGTCCACGTGCTGCAGCTGGCGCAGCTGCTGCTGCTGCTGCTCAGTTGGACTGCTGCCGCCATCCAAGCTCGGCGCAACAGCAGCTGCGCCGCTGCTGCCGTTGCTGCACGTGCGCTGCAGCATTGGCGGCAGGGTGCTGGGACCGGCCTTGACACCCTTCTCATCCCCCGTGCTGCCGCCGCCACTGTTGCGTGGCCTCTGGCTGCCGACTGCAGCCGCCCCCCCTGCGCCTGCCACCACACTCCCATTGGCGACACCACTTTGCGTGGAGGCCTGCGGACCAAGCACAAAGCGTGCATTTGCGGCGTGGCTTTTGGACCCCACGGCTGCGCCCTCAGCCCTGCCGCCCCCCTCTGTCTCAACCCTGGCCGCAACAGGTCGGTGTGCGCCGGGGGCGGCTGAATTTGGCAGGGCAAGGGGCGAGGGAGGCGCTTTGGTGGGCAGCTCTGGCTGCACTGCCCTGGCTTCTGGCTGCTGGTGCTGCTGCTGCTGTGAGCGCCACAACAAGGGCCCCTCTAGGCTGAAGTGGCTGGTGCTGGGGCCTGCAGGGCAACCAGGCGCAGGTGTGCAGCCAGAGAATGGGACTAACCCAGCACACGTCTCATACGCTTCTTGTCTGCCCGCTGTGTGGGTGATGCGATGTGCCCAGCCAAGCAGAGCAACATCGCCCTGTGCACACGCCCAAACACCGGCCCCCTTTAAAGGGGACCTGCTCATCCTGGCCTGCGGCTCTGGGTGCAGCCTCAGCATGGAAGCGCACGCACGCACACGCTCGCGCACACACACACACACGCACACACACACACACCAAGAGCCTCCACCGCCGCACCTCCTTGCCAGCAACACCCCTCCCGCCCTTCTGCAACATGATGGCCACCTTTAAATGCAAGGGCGAGCCATGCCCTCCGATGATTGGAGAGGGGTAAGGACATGTACGTGCCTTCTGAGACGGCCCTGAGACTGAAGTGGCGAGCCACGCCCTTTGAGCTGGAGGGGGGAGGGGGAGGGCTGGCCATCTGAGCCCAAGCCTACACTCTGCGTGCGCAACCTCCACAAAACGCTGCCAGGCCCGCGCACGCGCAGTGCTCACCAGTGGCAGTGCTCACCAGTGGCAGTGCTCACCAGTGGTAGTGCTCACCAGTGGCAGTGCTCACCAGTGGCAGTGCTCACCAGTGGCAATGCTCACCAGTGGTAGTGCTCACCAGTGGCAGTGCTCACCAGTGGCAGTGCTCACCAGTGGCAGTGCTCACCAGTGGCAGTGCTCACCAGTGGCAGCCTCTGGCTCCTCCTGCAGAAGTCTGCGGGGCTGTAGGCCATCCGCCTCCCTGGTCTTCGACCCTGCCTGCTGTGCGGCCTTCGCGTCCGCCCGTGCCTGCGCACATAAAGAGCAGGCGCTCGTCACTTGCAGGCATGTGCAACAAGAGGCTGCCGCAAGCTCACCGGCTTAAGGTGGACATGAGGGCAGCAATGGGCAGCATGCAAAGGCTGGGAAAAAGCAGTGTGGCTGCGGGTCTGTGGCCCCACAACATCTGCAAACTGACCAAGGCCCACAAATCTGCCTGACTGCTTCACTCCGGGCTGATGAACCTGCCCGCCGGCCTCGCTCCAGGCTGACGGCCAGTCTTGTACCCCACAGCCTACTCCCGTTGCCGGCGGCCATGCCCAGCCGCACCCCCTCCTGCTTTCTGCAGCCAGACCATGCATGTGCATGTGGTAGCCTACCCGCTGCAGCGGCCCCCTTTCCCCTCCATGCTCACCTGCACGCTGCCCAGGTCAAGGCTCTGCGAGCACACCTGGCCCGGGCCTGCAGGCCCAGCGCCTGGGCTCACATCGGCGCTCAGCCGCCGCTTGGGGTCCTGGGAGCGGCGCTTGCTGCTGCTCATGATGCCACCATGCTGGCTGTGTGCGCTGGCGTCACGCTCAAGGGCGTACATGTAGTCCTCTGCGCGTGCGCACGTGCTTCGCAGCGTGTGCACAGGGCTCAGAGTGCAAGGCCATCAGGGCTTGTGGGCGGGCATGGGAGCTAGCGGGGGGGGCAGCGGAGCGCGCGCACAGCACGTGCACGGCACATGGGTGTGCGTCTCTCAGGTATGGGCGCTAGAAGGCCCACGAGGGCAGTGGCCTTGTGTTTCACACTCAAAAACTGAGTGCCTGTCTGCGCCCGGGCAGCCAATCTGGCCAGTAGCCTGCTTACACACACGCACACACACAAGCACAAACATACACACCTTCATGAGACCGTGGCTTGCAGCTGTTTGCCTGGGCACACACCTATTGCTTGCACCAAGTCGCCCTGGCGGTTTCTGCAGGATGCCCTCGCGTAGGATGCCATGACATGGTTGGCGTCAAGGCTCAGTACCTGCAGCATCCAGCAGCGCCGGCACTGTTGCGGGGCTGACCATCCAGCTGATGGCATGGTGCAAGGATTGCACAGGGCTTGGCAGGGAGGGTGTGCTGGCTGTCATGTGAGATGTCTAGTGTATGACGTTTCCAACAGGAAGGCTGCTGCATGAAAAGTAGGAGCACATAGAGGTGTTCAGTCATGGTTCTGCAGACACCAGTCGAGAGAGGAGCCGCTCGCCTTGGTGAAGTCGTGGATAGCTTCATCCAGTCGCATAAGCTTTTCAAACATGGCCCCGCGGTAGTACCACGCATCTGCAGTTGCAGTTCACAGGGTCAACACAAATTGAGGATATGCTCCTCACACAAAGCTTGGTTTGGTTGTAGGGAGGTGAGCATCGCTTGCAAAAGACCCAACTGCTTCGCACCTGCACTTTCTGGCTTGAACCCAAGCGCTGCATTATAGTCAGCCAGCGCAAGCTGCCACTGCTCTGCAAAGAAGAAGAAGGGACATTTGTCAAGGCACCTGGTGCTGATGTTTGTTGCAGTTTCATTTGTGCTTGCATGCACACCGACTGCCAACCCACTTTCTTGCACAAACCCAGCTGAGAACCGATGTCTACCACAGCTTCACAAATTCACTACCAGTGCTCACCTTTTCTGACATAGGCCTGTCCTCTGTGGAGAAGAGCCTTTACAGTCAGGTTTGGGTCAGCTGAGTCCGTGCCCACCGAATAACGCTGCAGCTCGGCGGAGCAGCTCGCAATGATGGCATCATTGTCCCGCAAGAGTTGTTTGTAAGGCTTCTTACGCCCCCCTCTGCTCTCTGGCTCGGCCCTCCTGCTCTGGAGCTCGTTTTCCAGCGCAGGATCAAAATATGAGTGCATTGGGTGGCTGCAAATGCCTTGCTAATGAGGCATTTACCCCCTCTTGAAATTGAAAGATGGGCTTCTCTTGGGTGAATGGGCTTCTCTTGGGTGATTGGTTGGATGAATCTGAATGATTTAGTAATAATGATATTCAAGTATTTTAACTAGATTTGTTAGGATTGTACTTTTAAAATTCTGTAGGGTTTGTTCCATAAGCATGCCAAGGCTGCAAAGAAGGCCAACACATGCTGGATCATGGTATGAAGATGATGGTGCGTGGTACAGGTAGCAAGGGAATGGAGCATCAGGGTGCCTGAGTTCAGAGCAGCTTGAGGAAAAGTGCACGAACCCTAGCGCTCTGCTTGTTTGCACGGTGCTGCAGGCGCGGAGCTGCAGGCCCAGATCGCTCGTTGGATGCAGGATGTGGAGCGTGAACCTGGCACACATGCTCAGGCAATTATTGCTCCGTGGGTAATCACGATCATGGACTGACTTTCTTTTGGCGCAAGTGCACGAAACTCTCTACCCTCTCCCTCTCTCTCATCCTCTCTTTACCCCCCTTCTCTCTCTCTCTCTGTATCTCTTTCTCTCTCTCTCTCTCTCTCTCTCTCTCTCTCTCTCTCTCTCTCTCTCTCTCTCTCTCTCTCTCTC
>LKMJ01002525.1_pt1 | contig 16841 bp, 18 predicted proteins | sample 643391 | NCBI WGS metagenome assembly LKMJ01 (sample SAMN04112250, study PRJNA286221) | soda lake metagenome | biome: soda lake; feature: Kulunda Steppe; material: water; isolation source: sample PL-Br10 brine of Picturesque Lake | place: Russia: Kulunda steppe | collected 2010-07
CGCAGCGCCTTGCGCTGCGCGCGCGCCTCCGCCCGAGTCTGCCGACGCCGGGGGGTCGCACCGCGCTCCGGCCGGCGTGCCATCAGGCCACCTCGCGCGGCGGCCGGTCGCCGACCAGTTCGCCCTGGCGCAGGGTCAGCGTGCGGTGGCCGAGGCGCTCGATCAACTCCAGGTCGTGGCTGGCGATCAACACCGTGGTGCCGATGCTCACGAACGAGCTAAACAACTGCATGATCTCCTCGGAGAGCCCTGGATCCAGGTTGCCGGTGGGCTCATCGGCCAGCAGCACCGGCGGGCGATTGACCACGGCGCGTGCGATGCCCACGCGCTGCTGCTCCCCGCCCGAAAGGGCCTCGGGGCGGCTCGACTCCTTGTGCAGCAGACCGACCTTATCCAGAGCCGCCCGCACCCGGCGCGCGGCCTCGCGGCGGGGCACCCCGGTGATCTCCAGCGGCAGGGCGACATTGGCGAAGACGCTGCGATCGGCAAGCAGGCGATGGTCCTGGAAGGTGACGCCCACCCGCTGGCGCAGCAGCGGAATCCGCCGCCGGGGCAACTGGCCCACGTCGACGCCGGCAACCACCACCCGTCCTCCGCTGGGCCGCTCCAGGCGGGGGATCAGGCGCAGCAGGGTGCTCTTGCCCGCACCGGAGTGGCCGGTGACGAAGACCAGCTCGCCCTGGGGGATCTCCAGGCTGACACCGCGCAGTCCGTCCTGGCCCGCCCGCGGGTAGCGCTTGCTGACCCGGTCGAACTGGATCATTCCGCGGTCAGCGCCTCCGCGAAATCGGACGCACGGAAGGTGCGCAGGTCGTCCACCTGCTCGCCGACGCCGATATAACGCACCGGCACCTGCAGCCGCTCGGCCAGCGCCAGCAGGACGCCGCCGCGGGCAGTGCCGTCCAGTTTGGTGACCGCCAGGCCGGTGACATTGACCGCCCGGCCGAACTGCTCGGCCTGGGCCAGGGCGTTCTGTCCGTTGCCCCCGTCGAGGACCAGCAGGGTCTCGTGGGGGGCATCGCCGTCCTGACGGCCGAGCACGCGGCGGATCTTGCGAAGCTCCTCCATCAGGTTGTCCTGGGTGTGCAGGCGACCGGCGGTGTCGGCGATGAGCACATCGACGCCGCGGGCCCGCGCCGCCTGGTGAGCGTCGTAGACCACGGAGGCCGGATCCGAGCCGGTGGGCTGGGCGATGACCGGGCAGCCGACCCGCTCGCCCCACTGCTGGAGCTGATCCACCGCAGCAGCCCGGAAGGTATCCCCGGCGGCCACCATCACCGACCGCCCCTCCTTCTGGAAACGGGCCGCCAGCTTGCCAATGGTGGTGGTCTTGCCGGCGCCGTTGACCCCGACGGTCAGGATGACGAAGGGACGCTTGGCGGCATCGACCTCCAGCGGCTGCTCCACCGGACCGAGCACGTTGACGATCTCGGCGCGCAGGGCCTCAAGCACCGTCTCGCCGGTGCCGCCTGCGCCGAGGCGTTCGACCAGCCCGTCGAGCACCTTCTGCGTCGCCTCCATGCCCACGTCGGCCTGGAGTAGACGCATCTCCAGCTCCTCGAGCAGCTCGTCGTCGAGCTCGCGGCGACCGACGAACAGCGTCGCCAGCCCCTCGGTCAGCCCGCTGCGGGTGCGCCGCAGCCCGTTGCGCAGCCGCCCCATCAGTCCGGGGCGCTTGTCGGTCTTCTCGCTTTCGCTCATGGCCTTCGGCACGGTTGTGGTCCCAGGGAAGCCACGGGGTGCAGGCGCACCTCCGCCCGCGACTTGCGCTGTGGGGTATCCTACCATTGGTGCCGCACCCAGCGACGACCCGACCCAGAGGAGCCATGGCCCCGCTCAGACTGCTGACCACCCTCCTGCTCTTCGCCTTGGCGTCCGCCGCGGCGGCGGACCGGGTCCACCACCACGAGCTGGACAACGGCCTGACTGTCCTCGTCCAGGAGGATCACCGCGGCGGCGTGGTCGCCTCGATGCTCTGGTATCACGTCGGCTCCGGACACGAGCATCGACCGATCACCGGCATCTCCCACGCCGTCGAACACATGATGTTCAAGGGCACCGAGGTGCGTGAGACCGGCGAATTCGCCCGCCTGATCGCCCGCGAAGGCGGTCAGACCAACGCCTTCACCGCCCGCGACTTCACCGGCTACTTCCAGTTGCTGGCCGCGGACCGCCTGGAACTGGCCATGGAGCTCGAGGCCGAGCGCATGCACCGGCTGGTCTTCGACTCCGAGGAGTTCCAGCGCGAGATGCAGGTCATCCATGAGGAGCGCCGCCAGCGGGTGGACGACCCGCCCGAGGCGCGGGCCTTCGAGCGCTTCACGGCCACCGCGCACATGGCCAGCCCGTATCGCCACCCGATCATCGGTTGGCAGAAGGATCTGGACCGCCTGCGTCTCGAGGAGCTCGAGGCCTGGTATCAGCGGTGGTACGTCCCGGGCAACGCCACCCTCGTGGTGGTCGGTTCCGTAGAACCCGAGCGGGTCTTCGAGCTGGCCGAGCGCCACTTCGGCGCGGTCCCCGCGGGCGAGGTCGAGCCACCGCCGGAAGGGCGCGAGATCGCGACCGCCCCCGGTGAGCGGCGCATCGAGGTGCGCTTCGAGGATGCCCGCGTGCCGCTGCTCTTCCTCGGCTACAACGTCCCCTCGCTGGCCACAGCGGCCGAGCCTGGCGATGCCTACGCTCTGCTGCTCGCCGCCGAGCTGCTCGATGGCGGACGCTCCGCCCGGCTGCCCGAGGAGCTGGTGCGCGGCCAAGGCCTGGCCACCAGCGCCTCGGCGGGCTACTCGCCGGTGGCACGCCTCGATACGCTGTTCTCGCTGGTGGCGAGACCGTCCGAAGGCCACGACCTGGACGAGCTGGAATCCGCCCTGCGCGAGCAGGTGGGCCGGCTCCGCGACGATCCGGTGGAGGACTCGGAGCTCGAGCGCGCCATCACCCGCCTGCTTGCCGCCGAGGTCTACGCCCAGGATGCCCCCATGGGGCGCGCCCAGCGCCTGGGCCGACTGGCCAGCACCGGGATCGGCTGGGAAGAGGCGCAGCGCTTCGAAGAGCGGGTGCGCGCGGTCACGCCGGAGGACATCCAGCGCGTCGCCCGCACCTACCTGGAACCGGAGCGGCTCACCGTGGGCCGCCTGCTGCCCGGCGAGGAGGAGTGATGCGTCTGTTGTGCCGATTGCGCGCCGCTGCCGCGGCCGCCACCACCCTACTGGCCGTGACCGCGCAGGCCGAGCCCTTCGGCCCTGAGGTGCAACGCTGGGACGGCCGCGAGGGGGCCGCCGTCTACTTCATCGAGGCCCGAGAACTGCCGATGGTGGACGTCCGGGTGATCCTCGACGCCGGCAGTGCCCGCGATGGCGGCACACCGGGCCTGGCCCTGCTCACCGCGCGCACCCTGGACCAGGGGGCCGGCGACATGGACGCCGGTGAACTGGCCCGCCGCCTGGAGGATGTCGGTGCGCGGCTGAGTACCTCCGCCGGCCGCCACCAGGCCGAGGTCCGTCTGCGCAGCCTCTCCGAAAGCGCTGCCCTGGACGCCTCAACGGAACTGCTCGAGCAGGTGCTCGGCGCGCCGAGCTTCGACGAGGCCGCCGTCGAGCGGGAGCGCAGGCGCATGCAGCAGGCCCTGCGGGCCGAACGGCAGTCGGCCTCGAGCATCGCCCTGCGCTCGCTCTACGCGGCCATGTACGGCGATCACCCCTACGCCACCCCGCCCTCGGGCACCGAGGCGGGGCTGTACAGCCTGGACGCGGCGCGCGTGGCGGCCTTCCACGCGGAGCACTACGTCGCCGCCAACGCCAGCGTGGCCATCGTCGGTGATCTCGACCGTGAGGAGGCCGAGGCGCTGGCCGCCCGGCTTCTCGACGCCATGGAGGCCGGCGAACCCGCGCCCTCGCTGCCCGCCCCGCCGAGCGAGCCGAAAGAGACGGAGGTCCGCATCGATTTCCCCAGCTCGCAGACCGCGCTGATGATGGGCCTGCCGGTCATCGCCCGCGGCGAGGAGGAGCTGGAGTACCCGCTGCGGGTTGCCAATCACGTCCTCGGCGGCGGGGGGCTGGTATCGCGGCTTTACCAGAGCATGCGCGAGGAGCGCGGCCTCTCCTACGCCTCCTCCTCGAGTCTCAACATCATGCCGCTGCGCGGCCCCTGGCTGATCCGCTCCACCGTCGAGGCCGGCCGCGGCGAGGAGGCCCTGGAGGTGCTGCGCGGGGAGGTCGAGCGCCTGGCCCGGGACGGGCTGGACAGCGAGGAGATTGACGCAGCGGTGCGCCATCTCACCGGTGCCTTCCCGCTGAGCGTGGCGAACAACTCGGCCCTGGCCGGGCAGCTCAGCGTCCTGGCGGCCAACCGCCTGCCCGCCGACCACCTGGCGCGCTACATCCCGCGCATGGAGGCCGTCGATGAGCAGGCAATCCGCCGGGCCCTGGACGAGCGGCTGGACCTGGCGCGGATGGTTACCGTCCTCGTCGGTCCGGATGTGGAGGACGCCGACGTGGAGATGGACCCGCCGTGAGCCGACGACGGGGGGGCGAGCTGCGCATCATCGCCGGGCAGTGGCGGGGGCGGCGCCTGCCGATCCCGGCCCAGGCCGGGGTCCGGCCGACCGGCGACCGGGTCCGCGAGACGCTGTTCAACTGGCTGGCGCCCGCACTGCCAGGGGCACGCTGCCTGGACCTGTTCGCCGGCACCGGTGCGCTGGGCCTGGAGGCGCTCTCTCGTGGCGCCGCCGAGGTGGTCCTGGTCGAGCGTGACCGGCGCATCGCCGACGGCCTGCGCGGCAACCTAACCACCCTGGCGGCGACGGACGCCCGGGTTGAGGTCGCCGACGGCGCCGGCTACCTGCAGGGGCGCCCCACGGCGCCCTTTGAGATCGTCTTCCTCGATCCGCCGTACGGCAGCGGGCTTCTGGAGGTGTGTTGCCAGCGGCTGGCCACGGCGGGATGGCTGACGCCCGGGGCGCAGATCTATATTGAAGACGATCGGAATGCGCCGCCACCGACGCTGCCCGCCGGCTGGCGCGTGCATCGGGAAGGCCAGGCCGGGCGGTGTCGCTTCCGGCTACTGCGCGCGGACGCAACCAACCGAGACGAGGACTGAGGAGCCATTGATGGGCGTAACCGCCATCTACCCGGGGACCTTCGACCCGATCACCCACGGGCACACCGACCTGATCCAGCGCGGGGCACGACTGTTCGACCGGCTGATCGTCGGCGTCGCCGCCAACCCCAGCCCCTCGAAGGCCCCCACCTTCGCCGTGGAGGAGCGCCTGGAGCTGGCACGCACCGCCCTGTCCGGCGTCGACAACGTCGAGGTGGAGGCGTTCACCTCCCTGCTGGTCGATTTCGTCGCACACCACCAGGCCCAGGTCATCGTCCGCGGCCTGCGCGCCGTCTCGGATTTCGAGTATGAATTCCAGCTGGCGAGCATGAACCGCCAGCTGCGCGCCGACGTCGAGACCGTTTTCCTCACCCCGGCGGAGCAGTACGCCTTCATCTCCTCAAGCCTGGTCCGGGAGGTCGCCGCCCTGGGCGGCGACGTCTCGCGCTTCGTGCATCCGGCCGTGGCGGAGGCGTTGCGCCTGCGCGTCCGCCGCGTTCCCTGACCCGACCCTGCAAGGAGGGCGTCATGGCCTGGTCGTGGTTCAAGCCGCTGGTCTACGACAACAGCGTACTCGAGGCGGCCCAGCTGCTGCAGATCTCCGAGTACGACTTCTTCGCCCTCGCCCACTGGCACCAGTTCCGACGCATTGCCCGGCGCGAGGACCTGGACCGTCTCTTCGGGCTGTACATGCGCGATCAGGACTGCACCCCCCCGTGGGCGCGGGAACTGGCCCGGGAGATCATCGCCCGGGCCGACGAAGGGACCCTCGACCCACGGGACTACGGGGTGCGGGCCCCGGTGCCCAAGCTCGACGACCTGTTCCGGATGCTGCGCGATGTCTTTCTCATCCTGCTGTTCATGAGCCTGTTCGCCATCGGCCTGTGGCTGGGGCAGCCGGCCCTCTGAGCACCCTCAGCGCTGGCATCGGGGGCAGAACCAGGTCCCGCGCTGCGCCACCCGAAGCTGGCGCAGGGCGCCGGCGCAGGATGGGCAGCTCGAGCCGCCGTAGACCGACAGATCAACGGCGAAATACCCGGGCTGCCCCGCGCCGTCGGTGAAATCGCGCAGAGTGGTGCCGCCGACCGCCAGCGCCGCCTCGAGGACCTCCCGCACGGCCCCGGCCAGGCGCTCGTAGCGCGCCCGGGCGATGCGCCCGGCGGCGCGATCGGGACGGATCCCGGCACGAAAGAGCGCCTCGTTGGCGTAGATGTTGCCCACTCCGACCACCACGGCGGCATCCATCAGGAACGCCTTCACCGCCACCCGACGGCCCCGGGCGACACGGTGGAGATACCCACCGTCGAAGCCCGCCCCGAGGGGCTCTGGCCCCAGGTGGCGGAGCAGGCGGTGGGCCTGCGGATCGCCCTCGCCGAGGAGCAGGCAACCGAAGCGCCGGGGGTCGGTCAGCCGCAGGGCGTGACCGTCGTCGAGGCACAGGTCCACGTGGTCGTGCCTTCCTGCGGGCTCGCCGGCCACCACTCGGCGCAGGCTCCCGGACATGCCCAGGTGCAGCAGCAGCCAGGGACCGCCCTCGAGCCGGATGAGCAGGTACTTGGCGCGACGCTCCAGGGCCACCACCCGGCACCCGGCCACCGCCACCTCCAGCCCCTCCGGCACGGGATAACGCAGCTGCGGCTGGCGCACCACGACGCGCCGCAGCACCCGGCCGACCAGGTGCTCCTGCAGGCCACGGCGGGTGGTCTCCACCTCGGGCAGCTCAGGCACGCGGCGGCTCCACCCGGATCAAGACGATGACGGCGGGCTGCGCCGGCGCAGGGAAGGGTGCCGATCGGCGTGCTCGGCCCGGGAGAGGTGGGCGAGCCAGGCCCACTGGGCATCGGCCCAGCGCAGCGCCTCCAGGTAGTGGTGGTTGACCTGCAGCGGCTCGATCCCGGTACTCGCCAACCGCTCCCAGTCGCCCCGCTCCTGGGCCAGCACCGCCGCGAGGATGGCGCCGTAAGGGCCTTCAAGCTCGAGCAGGGCCTGGCGCGCCTCGGCGCTCAACGGCAACTCGGCACAGATGACCGACAGCGGGGCGTCGAGCACCGCATCGAGCCCCGAGAACAGACCGACGGTGAACGCCGCCCCGGGGTCCGAGCCGCCGTGGCGGTGGCGGACCAGCTGCTCGCAGGTGCGCGCGCGCACCAGCAGGGCGACGATGCGCTCGGAGGGCTGATCGCCGTAAGAGGTCATGGCCAGCAGCACGGCCCAGTTGGCCAGCTGACGCCGCCCGAGGTAGAGCACGGCGGCACGGATGCTGTCGATATCCCGGGTCGGGAACAGCGGCGAGGCCAGATAGCGGAGGATCTTGTAGGAGAGCGAGACATCCTGGCCGATGATCCGCTCCACCTCGCGGACATCGAGATCCGGCTGCTGCAGCGAGGCGATCAGGCGCAGCAGCGGCAACCGGTTGTGCGGCACCGAGCGTCGCGACAGTGTCGTCGGCCGCGACAGGAAGAACCCCTGGAAGTAGTCGAATCCCGCCGCGCGGCAAAGCTCCATCACCTCGCGGCTTTCGATCTTCTCCGCAAGCATCGACGATACCCCCTGGCGCTGCAGGGTTCGGGCGTGGCGGACGATCTCCTGCGGTGCCATGCCGAGGACGTCGACCTTGACCAGGTCCGCACAAGGGAGCAGGCGCTCCCGCCCGGAGCCGTCGAGCAGGTAATCGTCCAGGGCGATCCGGTACCCCTGTCGGGACAGTCGGCACAGCGCCGCGCAGAGCTCGGCATCCGGCTCGACGTCTTCGAGGACCTCCAGCACGACCTCGTGCTGGGGGAACGGCACCGGATGCTGCAGGAGGAAGCGGCGGGTCAGATTCAGGTAGGCCGGATGCCCGCCGGTGATCGAGCGCAGCCCGATCTCCATGAAGGCGTTGAGGATGACCGTGGCGGTGGCGGCGTCGCCGTCGACAAAACGGGCCGACTCCTCCCGCCCGCCGCGGTAGAGGAGCTCGTAGCCACAGACCCGTAGCTCACGGTCGAACACCGGCTGACGGGCCAGGAAGACCTCCGACATGGCAACGATACTCCGCGACGCAACACCGGGGGATGGCGGTCAGGTTCCCCGAGCGACCGGGCGCGGTCAAGCGCGACCGGACACAAAACGGGCCCGGTGCCGAAGGCAGCCGGGCCCGCTTATCCCGCTTGCGGTGGCGTCACCGCTCCTACTTGAGCTTGGACTCGCGGTAGGTCACGTGCTTGCGCACCACCGGGTCGTACTTCTTCATCTCAAGCTTGTGCGGGGTGTTCCGCTTGTTCTTGTCGGTGGTGTAGAAGTGGCCCGTACCGGCACTCGACACCAGCTTGATCTTCTCGCGTGCGCTCTTACCGGCCATTAGACCCTCTCCCCACGGGCCCGCATGTCGGCGAGCACCGCGTCAATACCACGTTTGTCGATGATCCGCATGCCCTTGGCGGAGACACGCAGACGTACCCAGCGATTCTCGCTCTCTACCCAGTAGCGATGATCGTGCAGGTTGGGCAGAAAACGCCGGCGCGTCTTGTTGTTGGCGTGGGAAACGTTGTTTCCCGTACCCGGACGCTTGCCGGTGACTTGGCAGACCTTGGACATAACTACGCTCCTCAATCCCAGCTCGCCGGCAGCCGCCGGAAAAGGCGGTTTTTATACCAGCATCCAGCCGCGGACGCAAGGAGCGCTTGCCGCGCCCGTACAGACCCCCTACGATTGCCCTGCCCATCGGCTCCAGGGATGAGGGGAGGAGATTATAATGACACAAAGCGTGACTGATTCGGCACGCGAGAACATGATCCGCCGCCAGATCCGCCCGTGGAACGTGCTCGAGCCTCGGGTGCTGGAGGTGCTGGGGGAGATCCCCCGCGAGACGTTCGTACCCGAGCACCTGCGCGGGATGGCGTACAGCGACCTGCAGCTGCCGCTGGGCGGCGGTGAGGTGATGATGGAGCCCCGGCTGGAGGGCCGGCTCCTTCAGGAACTGGATCCGGCCCCCGGCGAGAAGGCGCTGGAGATCGGCACCGGCAGCGGCTACGTCACCGCCTGCCTGGCGAAGCTCTGTGGTCACGTCACCAGCATCGAGCTCAATGCCGAGCTCCACCGGCAGGCGCAGCAGCGGCTGGCGGCGGCCGGCGCCGGTGAGCACGTAGAACTGCTCCAGGGGGATGCGGCCATGGGCTGGCACGACGGGCAGCACTACGACGTCATCGCCGTCACCGGCTCGCTGCCCGAACTCCACGAGGGCTTTCACAGCTCGCTGACCATCGGCGGTCGGCTGTTTGTCATCGTCGGCGACGGTCCGATGATGGAGGCCCTGCGCATCACCCGGACCGGGCCCAATGCCTGGTCCACGCAGAGCGTCTTCGACACCGCGGTGCCGCCGCTGCGCGGCCTGGCCAAGAGGGACTCGTTCAAGCTTTGACTGATACGGCGCGCGCGAACCGAGCCGGGCGCCGTGGCGCCCGGCCCACCCCGACCGACGATCGCCTGCTGCAGCCGCGCTTCCTGCACCCGCGCTTCTGGGGGGTGTGGTTGCAGCTGGGGCTGCTGCGCGGCGTGGTGGCCCTGCCGCAGGGGGCCCGCATGGCCGTCGGCGCCGCCATCGGCGAAATCGCCTGGCACCTGGCGCGGGAACGCCGCCAGCTCGCCCTGCGCAACCTGGAGCTGAGTTTCCCGGAACTCTCCTCGGAGCGCCGGCAGACCATCGCCCGGGAGAACTTCCGGCTGATGGGCATCGGCGTAGTGGAGACCGCCATGGGCTGGTGGCTGCCCATGGAGCGCATCGCCGAGCTCTTCGAGGTCCACGGCCAGGAACACCTGGAGGCCGCCCGCGACAGCGGTCGCGGCGTCCTGCTGCTGACCTGCCACATGCTCGGCCTGGAGCTCAGCGGCGCCCGGGTGCGCCAGGTCACGCCGTTCAAGGCGCTCTATCGCGAGGACCGCAACCCGCTGGTGGCCACGCTGATCCGGCGCAACCGGCGGCGGCGCATCGAGGATGTGATCTCCAACCAGGACATGCGCGGGATGATCCGCGCACTCAAGGCCGGGGACATCATCTGGTACGCGCCCGACGAGAACATCGCCCCGCGCCGGGGCGGGATCTTCGCACCCTTTTTCGGCATCCAGGCGGCCACCACCCCGGCCACCGCCCGTCTGGCCGAGCGCACCGGCTGCATCGTGCTGCCCTACTACCCGCAGCGCATGGCCGGCGGGCGCTATCGGCTGGTCTTCGAGGCCCCGCTAGAGGACTTCCCCAGCGGCGACCTCGACGCCGATACCGCACGCATCAACCGGCTGATCGAGCGCTGGATCCGGCAGCAGCCGGAGCAGTACTTCTGGGTCCGCAAACGCTTCAAGTCCCGCCCCGAGGGCGAACCCCCGCGTTATTGAACCGATGCTCAAGCCCGTCTATACCTCTCTGCTCTACGGCCTCTCCCCGCTGATCTGGCTGTGGCTGGCACGCAGCAGCCGCCAGCGCGGCGGCGCACGAATGCGCCGTGAGCGCCGCGGCCACTACGGACTGGCCGAGGCCGACCATCCGCTGTGGCTGCACTGCGCGTCGGTGGGCGAGGTGCGCACCGCCGCGCCGCTGATCCACGCCCTCGCCGCGCACCGCCCGGGGATGCCGCTGCTGGTCACCACGGCCACCGCCACCGGCGCCGAGACCGCCGCCCGGGTCCTGCCCGCCGCCACGCGCCACGCCTACCTGCCACTGGACTGGCCGGGGGCGGTGCGCCGTTTCCTGGATGCCTTCCAGCCGCGGGGCGCGGTGATCCTGGAGACCGAGATCTGGCCGAACCTCTACGCCGCCACCGCCGCCCGGGGCATCCCGCTGGTGCTGGCCAATGCCCGGCTCTCCGAGCGCACCGTCGAGGGCGCCACGCTGATCCGGCGACTCCAGCGCGAGGCACTCACCCACGTGGACCGCGTCTTCGCCCGCAGCGACCTGGATGCGCGGCGCTTCGCCGACTTCGGGGTCCCCACCGAGCGCCTGCAGACCCTTGGCAGCCTGAAACTGGCGCCGCCGGCCACCCCGCCGCCGGACCCCTTCGCCTTCCGGCGCCCGGCGCTGGTGGCCGCCTCGACCCACGACGATGAGGAGATCCGCATCGCCCACTGCTGGGCCGAGGCGCGCAAGGAGCGCGACGTACCGCAGCTGCTGGTCATCGTCCCGCGCCACCCGGAACGCGGTCCGGCCATCCGCCAGTCGCTGCAACAGGCCGGTTTCCGCGTCGCGCTGCGTTCAGCCGGCGAGGACTGGCAGTGGGCGGAGATCTATGTCGCCGACACCCTCGGCGAGCTGGAGGCCTTCATGGCCGGCGCGGAGACGGTGATCATCGGCGGCTCACTGATCCGCCGCGGCGGCCAGAACCTGGTGGAGCCGGCGCGGCTCGGCAAGCCGATCCTCTTCGGGCCGCACATGAGCAACTTCGCCGAGGAGTCGGAGCGACTGCTGGCCGCCGGCGGCGCCCAGCGCTTTTTCGACGAGACCGACCTGCGTCACGCCATCGCCGAGCTGGCCCGCGACCCGCGAGGCCGCCGCGAAATGGGCGAGCAGGCGGCCGCCGCCGTTCAGGCCGCCCAGGACACGGCCGGGGTCTACGCCGAGGCCATCCTTACCCACATCGAGTCGCGCACCGACACCGCGCCGAGCAACCGCGACTAACCCGGCGGCTCGGCACGGAACGGCGCGCAGCGCTGGGGACGGAGCACACCGCGGATGCGCGGGTAGCAGGGCAACCCGCGCTCGAACGGCGGGTAGTCCTCACCTTCGACCAGCGGCCGCATGTAGTCCCGGCAGGCGGCGGTGATGCCGTAGCCATCCGGCGAGATGAACGAGGGCGGCAGCCCGCGCTCGATGCTGGCGACCTCGGCCAACGGCACCCGGTCGATGGACCAGCGATAGGGCTGATCGGAGTCGCGACGGATCACCGGCATGAAGCCGTGTTCGCCGGCGACCACCCCCTCGACCGCGGCCCGTCCCACCGCATAGGCCTGCTCGACATCGGTGCGCGAGGCCAGATGCCGGGCCGCCCGCTGGATGTAGTCCACCACCGACCAGTGCAGCTTGTGCCCGGTCTCGCGGCGGATGATCTCGGCCAGCCGCGGTGCCACACCGCCGAGCTGGGTGTAGGCGTAGATGTCGTGGCTCTGGGCCACCGAGAACAGCGATCCGTCCGGGTTCTTCAGCCCCTCCGAGGCGACCACCACGCAGTAACCGTGGGTGCGGATCGCCATCTGCAGCTGGGTGAGGAAGTCGCCCAGATCGAAAGGGGTCTCGGGGAAGAGGATCAGCATCGGCGGCCGGCCGTCGTACTCCTGGGCCAGCGCCGCCGCGGCTGCCAACCAGCCGGCGTGGCGCCCCATCACCTCGAGGATGAAGACCCGGGTGGAGGTGGTGTGGGCGGACTCCACGTCCAGGCTCGCCTCGCGGACCACGGTGGCGATGAACTTGGCCGCCGAGCCGAAGCCGGGGCTGGTGTCCGTCATCCCCAGATCGTTGTCGATGGTCTTGGGCACGCCGACGGCGGTGATCGGATAGCCGAGTTCATCGCCGATGCGCGCGACCTTGTGGGCGGTGTCCATGGAGCCGCCGCCGCCGTTGTAGAAGAAGTAGCCGATGTCGTGGGCGTGGAAGACCTCCACCAGCCGCTCGTACTGCGCGCGGTCCGCGTGGAGATCGCCGAGGTCGAAGCGGCACGAGCCGAACGCACCCCCCGGTGTGTGCCGCAGCGCGGCGAGGGTCAGCGGATCCTCCTCGTCGAGGTCGATGATCTCCTCCTCGAGCACGCCGAGGATCCCGTTGCGGGCCGCATAGCAGGTGCCGAAATGGGCCGGGTGGCCGCGCACCGCCTCGATCACCCCCCAGGCGCTGGCGTTGATGACCGCCGTGACGCCGCCGGACTGGGCATATAGTGCGTTCTTTGGCATGCGATCAGACTTGTGTGTTGACGCTTATGGGCTTGCGCACCAATGTACCGGAGGAATGCGCCGAACGCTTGCCGCCGCCGCGCCATCGGCGGCGGATGTCCTCGCTGATATTGAAGAAGCCATGGAAACCGCACGCCAGGGGAGATAACCATGCACATCGGTACGACTCTGACCAACTACATCATCGAGACGCAGCGCAACCTGCCGGAGGCCACCGGCGAGTTCACCGGCCTGCTCAACGACATCTCCGTGGCCTGCAAGCGCATCGCCGATTTGGTCAACAAGGGTGATCTGGTCGGCATGCTCGGCTCGGCGGACTCGGAGAACGTCCAGGGCGAGACCCAGAAGAAGCTCGATGTGGTCACCAACGAGGTCTTCATCGAGGCCCTGACCCAGAACGGCCACATCGCCGGGCTCGTCTCCGAGGAGATGGACGACATCTACCCCCTGCCCAACCCGTCCCAGCGGGGCCGCTACCTGCTGCTGTGCGATCCGCTCGACGGCTCGTCGAACATCGACGTGAACGTCTCCGTGGGCACCATCTTCTCCATCGTCCGCGCCCCGCAGGGCAGCGAAAAGCCCTCGACCGGGGACTTCCTCCAGCGCGGCACGGAGCAGGTGGCCGCCGGCTACTGCCTCTACGGGCCGTCGACGATCCTGGTGCTCGCGGTCAAGGGCCAGGGCGTGCAGATGTTCACGCTCAACCGCGACTTCGGCGAGTTCATCCTTACCCGCAAGGACGTGCAGATCCCGGAGGACACCAAGGAATTCGCCATCAACGTCTCCAACCAGCGTCACTGGGAGGAGCCGGTCCAGCGCTACATCGATGAGTGCCTCCAGGGCAAGGAGGGGCCGCGGGGCAAGGACTTCAACATGCGCTGGGTGGCCTCGATGGTCGCCGAGGTCCACCGCATCCTCTGCCGCGGGGGGGTGTTCATGTACCCGCTCGACGCCAAGATCAAGGCCAAGGGACAAAGCGGCCGCCTGCGCCTGATGTACGAGGCCAATCCCATGAGCCTCATTGTCGAGCAGGCCGGGGGCGGCGCCAGCACGGGCCGGCAGCGGATCCTGGAGCTCGACCCGAGTGACATCCACGAGCGCGCGCCGGTGATCCTCGGCTCGCGGAACGAGGTCGAGCAGCTGGTCCGCTACCACCAGGAGGGCTGACGCGCGCCCGCGCCTGACCGCCCTGCGCGTGCAGGGCGGTCAGGCCCAGTCGCGGGGCACGAGGTAGGCCTCGGTCAGACGGGCCTCCGGACTCCCGGGCTCCGGCTCGAAGGCGTACTCCCAGCGCACCCGGGGCGGCAAGGACATAAGGATCGACTCAGTGCGCCCCTCCGACTGGATGCCGAAGCGGGTGCCGCGATCCTGCAGCAGGTTGAACTCCACGTAGCGCCCCCGCCGGTAGAGCTGGAACTCCCGCTCGCGCTCACCGTAGGGATGGTCGCGGCGCGCCTCGACGATCGGCCCGTAGGCGTCGAGGAAGGCGGCGCCGACGGCCTGGACAAAACGGAAGCTCGCCTCGAACCCCCAGTCGTTGAGATCGTCGAAGAACAGCCCGCCGATGCCGCGCTGCTCATCGCGGTGGGGCAGCCGGAAGTACTCGTCGCACCAGCGCTTGAACGTCGGATAGACGGTTTCGCCGAACGGCTCGCAGGCCGCCCGGGCCTGGCGGTGGAAGTGGCGGCAGTCGTCGTCGAAGGGGTAGTACGGGGTCAGGTCGAAGCCGCCTCCGAACCACCACTGCGCCCCCCGCCCCGGCTCACCGGCGACGAACAGGCGCAGGTTGGCATGGGTGGTCGGCACGTACGGGTTCCACGGGTGGAGCACCAGCGATACGCCCACCGCCTCGAAGGGCTGACCGGCCAGATCGGCACGCCGCTCGGTGGCGGTATCGGGCAGCGCGTCGCCGCAGACATGGGAGAAGTTCACCCCACCCTGCTCGATCACCCGGCCCCCCTTGAGCACCCGGCTCTCGCCGCCGCCACCACCGGGCCGCTCCCAGCGATCCGGGTGAAAGCGTGCCCCCCGGTCCCAGTCCTCAACGGCGCGGCAGACCCGCTCCTGCCAGTTCACCAGCCAGTCGTGTACCCGCTGCAGGCCGTCGGCCGGCATCGCATCCGTCATTCCGCACCCCGTTCCAGGCAGGCGTAAAAGAAGCCGTCCATGCCGGACTCACCGGGAAGGATCTGGCAGCCCGACCCGGTCCGACGCCCCGCCGCCGGCAGCGGCCCCGGCACGGCCTCCGGGTGCTCGGCGAGGAACCCGGCCACCACCGCCTCGTTCTCCTCGGGGAAGATCGAGCAGGTGGCGTAGACCAACCGCCCGCCGGGGGCCAGGAGCCGCCACAGGGCCGTGAGCAGCTGGCGTTGCGTGCGTGCCATACGTGCCGGGTCGTCGGCGTGGCGCAGCCACTTGATATCCGGGTGACGGCGGATCACCCCGCTGCCCGTGCACGGGGCGTCGAGGAGGATGCGCTGAAAGGGCTTGCCGTCCCACCAGGCGTCCGGGTCGGCGGCATCCGCGGCCACGCAGTGGGCCTGACGGCCACCGCGGGCGAGGTTGTCGCGGACCTGACGCAGTCGCCGCGCCGAGCGGTCGAGGGCGGTCAACGCGGCGCCCGGGGCATGCTCAAGCAGATGCAGGGTCTTGCCACCGGGGGCGGCGCAGGCATCCAGCACCCGCTCGCCGGGCTGCGGATCGAGCAGCGGGGCGGCCAGTTGCGCAGCCTCATCCTGTACCGACAGCCACCCCTCGGAAAACCCGGGCAATCGGGAGACCGGGAGCGGGTCGTCGAGGGTGATCGCCGTGGGTGCGACCGCCCCGGGGCGGGCTGCAATCCCGCGCTCGGCGAGCAGCTCCAGGCAGGCCGCACGGGAGACCCGGGCCGGATCGACCCGCAGGGTCATCGGCGGGTGCTCGTTGCCCGCCTCGGCCACCGCCGGCCAGTCCTCCGGCCACGCCCGGTGCAGGTGCTCCGCCAGCCACGCCGGCAGCGCATGGCGCGCCGCGGCGTCCTCCGGCACCGGCGGCGGGGCCCGGTGGAGCTTGCGCAGCACGGCGTTCACCATGCCAGCGGCCCGCGCCCGCCGCAGCCGGCGCGCCGCCTCGACGGCCTCGGAAACCGCCGCGTGGGCGGGGGTGGCCAGACCCTGAGCCTCCCAGGCACCGAGCACCAACAGGGCGCGTAGCAGCGGGTCCCGTCGCCAGTCGTCGCGGGGCGTCAGGCTGGCAACCTGGGCCTCCAGCCGGGTCAACCAACGCAGGGCGCCGTAGGCCAGCGCCTGGAGCAGCGGCCGGTCGCGCTCAGCGACCCGCGGGGATTGGGCCTCCAGTGCCTCATCCAGGGTCTCACCGCGCTCCAGCACCCGCTCCAGGACGTGCACCGCGGCGACCCGCGGGGGGGTACTCACCGAACGGGCTCTCCCGGCGCCAGGCGGCGCCCGTTGAGGTAATCGGCGGCGCTCTGCTCGCGGCCGCCGGCGGGCTTGAGACGGGTGATGCACAGCCGGCCCTGACCGGTGGCCACCTCGATGCCCTGGCTGCCCGCCGCCGCCACCGTGCCTGGTTGGTCATCGGGCTGCCCGGCTGCGGCGTGCGCGGCGAGCACCCGCACCTGGGTCTCGCCCAGGTGGACGCGCGCCCCGGGCACCGGGGCCAGGGCACGGACACGCCGCTCCAGCTGCTCCGCCGGCTCGGCGGGGTCGAGCCAGCTCTCGGCGTTGGTCAGTTTGGCAGCGTAGGTCACGCCCTCCTCGGGCTGAGGCTCGGGGGTGATGGCGCCGGCAAGGAGATCATCCAGGTGGGCGACCAGCAGGTCGGCGCCGACCCGCGCC